>Ga0134097_1000152_pt1 | contig 83373 bp, 65 predicted proteins | sample 8_3taG_FD_94450 | JGI IMG/M metagenome (GOLD analysis project Ga0134097, IMG submission 94450) | Switchgrass degrading microbial communities from high solid loading bioreactors in New Hampshire, USA - 8_30_10_142_A2 metaG | ecosystem: Engineered > Bioreactor > Semi-continuous > Anaerobic >... | reverse complement strand
CTGCCCTTGGCCTGTCGGATGAAGAATTTAGGATTGAAATCTCCAATGCTTTTGATAAATGGTTAGGCGGTAAGAAGCCTGATAGATCTTAGTGCTGTCTGCCAGCGTTTGACGCTTACGAATCTAACCAGTGTGGAATGTAAATGTTCATATATCTTTGAACGCGTCCTTATTATGCTTTCTTAGAATCTAACCAGTGTGGAATGTAAATTAGTAAGGTGTTTCCCTGGTGGGATGACAATATCACTTAGAATCTAACCAGTGTGGAATGTAAATTAAATATGTGGATTCAAGCCCAAAACTCCATCGGAGTCTTAGAATCTAACCAGTGTGGAATGTAAATCTGCCCCGCCTCAAATTCTTTGTTCGCCCGAATGACTTAGAATCTAACCAGTGTGGAATGTAAATTGCGAATACTACGAGTTTAGGGGCACGCTCAAAAGCCTTAGAATCTAACCAGTGTGGAATGTAAATGTATTCCAAGATTGGGTTGTAGTCTTTGGGGTATTCTTAGAATCTAACCAGTGTGGAATGTAAATAAGAGAACAGGAAGCTAAAGAAAAAGCAATCCGTGCTTAGAATCTAACCAGTGTGGAATGTAAATGTATGTGGGATGACTTGTCATTGCAACGGAGATATACTTAGAATCTAACCAGTGTGGAATGTAAATTACGAAAGGGAGAGACCAGTTGCCAGACTATACAACCTTAGAATCTAACCAGTGTGGAATGTAAATATAGTAGATAACGATGTGTTAACAGTAACTATTGACTTAGAATCTAACCAGTGTGGAATGTAAATTTGTCGCAAATAAATACAACAAAATTTCTTAAAAAACTTAGAATCTAACCAGTGTGGAATGTAAATGGCTGTTTTAAAAATCACATATATTCTCATCATCTCTTAGAATCTAACCAGTGTGGAATGTAAATCGGGGCCGGCATTGTAAACAGTACCAGGTTTCAGCTTAGAATCTAACCAGTGTGGAATGTAAATGCAATCAAAGCTGGTCGCAAGTGGGTGCTGACTACCTTAGAATCTAACCAGTGTGGAATGTAAATGTTCTTCATACTCTGCAGCCAGCTTCCGCTTTTCTCTTAGAATCTAACCAGTGTGGAATGTAAATTGTTTCCGGACGGCTGCCTAAGTATTTCATAATTGCTTAGAATCTAACCAGTGTGGAATGTAAATAAATGCTATCATGGGAGAAATCAACGAACTCATAGTCTTAGAATCTAACCAGTGTGGAATGTAAATGCTCCTCCTGGAGTGCGGCATATCATAGTAAGCGTCAAACACTCACAGACCTTGATAAGATATATCAGCGTTTCTTACCGCCTAACCATTTATAAAAAGCATTAGAGATTTCAATCCTAAACTCTTCATCCGACAGGTCAAGTGCAGTTCCGCGTTCATATGGAGACTGTCAGATAGAGTGTGTAAATAAAAACTCTACCTGACAGTTTTTTCATTGTTATCTGAAAAAATTGTTAGGGAAATGGTCATAATCCAGATAACAATTTTTTTAGGGAGGATGGGAAATATGAGAGCCACAAATACCGGGAAAAGTACAGGAAATATTATCAATTACGAAGAAGAAGTAAAGAAATGTAGGACCCAGGAAGATTTATTGGGCGAAAACGGCCTTATCAAACGAATTCTTAAGGATGCTTTAGAAAAAATTCTTGAAGCTGAGATGCAGGAATATATGGGTAGAAATAAGCACGAGCGTACTGATGAGGAAGATCCTAATTACCGGAATGGATACAGACAAAAGGCTGTTAGAAGTAGTGCCGGTGAATTTGAAATTGATATCCCCCGTGATAGACAGAGTGGATTCGAACCGAAGGTAATCGAGAATTACCAAAGCAACTGCGGAGAATTTGACAAGAAAATCATAAGTATGTATGCAAAAGGAATGACTGTAAGGGATATTCAAGCTCAGGTTAAGGAAATGTATGGGGTCGATATTTCTCCTGATTTCATATCGCATGTGACGGATAAAGTGATGGAAGCGGTAAATGACTGGCAAAATCGTGTTCTGGATGCTGTATATCCAATAATATATATGGATGCTATCCATTACAAAATACGAACCGATGGAAAAGTTATGAATAGGGCTGCTTATATCTGTCTTGGAATTAATAAAGAAGGGTATAAAGATATTCTTGGGATATGGATAGGTGAAAATGAAGGAGCTAAGTTCTGGCTTAGTGTCTGTAATGAATTGAAAGCCCGTGGAGTACAGGATATACTTCTGGCCTGTGTGGATGGTCTGAAGGGACTTCCGGATGCCATTAAATCAGTTTTTCCGAATGCAGATATACAAACATGCGTCATACATCAAATACGTAATACAATTAAATATATCGGAAGTAAGCATCAAAAGGAATTTATGAAGGACCTCAAAACTGTTTACAAAGCTGCCACGGAAGAAATTGCGCTACAGAACCTGGAACTGCTTGAAAACAAATGGGGCAGCAAATATTCCGTAGTTATCAATTCATGGTACAACAACTGGGAGAACCTATCAACGTTTTTTAAATATCCGCCCCAAATCCGTAGGATTATATATACAACAAATACCTTGGAGGGCTTTAACCGTCAACTACGGAAGGTTACAAAGTCTAAGAGTGTATTTCCTACAGATGAATCACTAAGAAAATCTTTGTACCTGGCAACCATGGATATCATGAAAAAATGGAGTATGCCCATAGCGAATTGGGGACAGACCATAGCGCAGTTTGCTGTCATCTTTGAAGGAAGGCTTGACCTGGGGATTTAATGTCTTCTTTTCCCCAGGCCACTTTGAACCTTGACAAGTGAATGCTTCTTGTCTTCTTTGACATTTTCAAGGATAAGATATAATTTATCAGCAGAGTTTATCTTTCCTGAAACACAGTATATCTTATCTGGTTGAAATGAGAAGGTTTTTGAATAATCATAGACCTTGTAACAGCGTTTGAGGCTGAATAATCATCCGTGTAAATGGTAATAATCTCCACATAAATGAATGGAGGTTATCCCAATGAAAAGATCAAAAAACATCCTTAGTGAAAAGGAAATGGAATTGGTCAGTCTTCTAATGCAGGACTGCAAAAGCACAGGCGACATTCAGTCGAAGCTAAAACGTCTATTTGCTGGGACTATTGAGCAAATGCTCGAAGCAGAAATGGATGAACATCTTGGGTATGAAAAACATGATGTAGCAGGCAATAATTCAGGCAATTCCCGCAATGGCTATAACCGCAAGACCATCATAAGCGATTACGGCGAAAGTGAAATAGTCATACCACGTGACCGCAACGGAGAGTTTGAGCCGAAAGTTCTCGAAAAGAGGCAGACTCGGACTGATGAAATCGAGCAAAAAATTATGGCGATGTATGCAAAAGGCATGAGCCAGCGTGATATTGGGGATAATTTGCGCGAGATTTACGGCGCAGAAATCCCGCAGACGTTGATTTCAAAAATAACTGACAAAATTTTACCCGAAGTGAACGAGTGGCAGAACCGACCGTTGGAGTCGATTTACCCGATCATTTACTTTGATGGGATCGTATTCAAAAGTCGCAAGGATAGCCAGATCATCAACAAATGTGTTTACTCTGTGTTGGGCATTGATATGGAAGGGCAGAAAGACATCTTGGGAATCTGGATCAGTGAAAACGAGAGTGCAAGCTTTTACGCATCAATTTGCTCTGACCTTAAAAAGCGCGGCGTACAGGACATCTTCATCGCCTGCCACGATAACCTGAAAGGGCTTGGAGACGCGATAAACGCAGTATTTCCGAAAACGAAGCAGCAACTTTGTATAGTCCATCAGATTCGAAATTCGACCAAATTTGTCCAGTACAAGGACAGGAAGGAAATCTGCTCCGATTTAAAGAAAATCTATGGTGCTGTGAATCTTGATGATGCAGAGTATGCAAAAGAAGAATTTAGGGAAAAATGGGATAAGAAGTATCCGTCCATCCTGCGTTCCTGGGATGCAAACTGGGCGGAACTTACTACGTTTTTCAGCTACCCCGAGCAAATTCGACATTTAATTTATACAACAAATGCCGTGGAAGCGTATCACAGAATGGTGAGGAAATATACAAAAACAAAGTCAATTTTCCCCACCGATGATTCGATACGAAAAGTAGTTTTTCTCTCGGCAAAAGAAATCACTAAAAAGTGGACACAGCCAGCAAGGGATTGGGCAATGGCATACAGTCAGATAATGATATTCTTTGCAGACAGGTTCGCGGCATAAGGCCGCGATGAGGATTCTGTCCTCAAACTCCTGGGGTTTATCGCTCAGGGCTTACCGGTGAATTGGAAAATCGGCTTATCCGAAGACTCGCCGATTCACCGTATAAGCCGCAGCAAGCGTTGGGTCGCTCCCCAGCGGAGCCCAATTTATGCTGTAATATAAGTATTAACAACAAAATAGTTGATTATTCCATTTACACTAAAGAATATTCACTCCCCAGCGTGTTTGGTATCCTCATCCCTAAGTACGGTCACAAAAGCCCGGTCATATTAAATTGATGAAACCAATGTCAAATGGTTTGCACTAAAGTTAAACAAGTTATCACCTACAAGGTTAGATTTAGAATCAGGTTTAGAATTTATTACCTTCCTGGAAGTATTAAAAATACTTCAGCCTGGTTGCAGGTTCCCCGTTGCTTTCCAGCAGTGCGGGTTATCGGGCAGAGCTAGGCATCATTTTATATTATAGACTGAAATATACGCATTCAAACGTATATTTCCAAAAAAATTATACTCTGTTGTATAAATCCCCAAAAACTGGGCATAATAATTATAGAGTTAAGTTATCAAACAATTTCGAAAAAAACTATTTACACACTATTTCTGATTCACCCAAAACTTAACTCCACAACAATTTGACACCGTCACTGTATAAAAATGATTTGAAAAGATTTAGATATAGTGCTACTATTTAATGTAAATATAGTACTACCTGTGGACAATAAAGACAAGAAAAATAGTTTGCATTTTACCAGAGTGGAATGTAAGTCTGAATAATTGCAGTCTGTTTTCAAAGAAAGAGTTTATTTTATTATAACCTGGCTTTAATGTGAATTACCCATTTCTTAAAGCTAGCTTTTCTTGTGTTCGATTAGAATCTTACCCAAATATAATGGTTGATTAGATACTAATTGATTAAGGATGCCAAATCAGATTCCGCTGGCTTTTTGCACCAACGAAAAAGGCTGCCGGTTATCGGCAGCCTCTCTTATGGAAATGAACTATCATCGTATTTTTTCTTCCCGGACTTCAATTATATTAACCTTATCGCTTGTCACTTCGTACCGTACGGAATCATCCAGCTTCAAATAAGGTCCTATGTGAATGATCAGGCAGTCATTTAAAATTTCGCCGTTTACTTCTTTAATCCTGCGCTTTGTTCCGGTATATATATCGTCTTTATTGAAAAATAACGGATCCGGGCTGCCGTTGACATACCTTTTTATCGAAAAATCTTGCCGGGAGAGATTTTCATCCGTGTATTCCGTTTTTACCACAAGCTCCACAAGTTTGCTGTTCGCAGAGGGTTTAGGGTTCTCATCAATCTTTGCCCAGCCTATTATTTTTTCTTCACCGGAATACAGAAGAAGGATTGACCCTTTGATTTGATCGAGAACTGTGATGATTTCTCTATCGGAAGGTTCTGGAGGCGAACCGGTTTTATACATCAGGTACATCGTTTCCTCGACGGTATAGCTGCCGCCCGTTATAATTGATAACCCGCTGTAGTTTCGAACCGATTCAGGCAGAAGTGTCCGGTCCACATAAAGATACATGGATGGATTGTTCTCATCACTGGTATTTGTACCGTAAACTACCGCCGCGTTTGCATCCACCATTTCACGGAATGGTTTCAGTACTTCTTCAAAATCATCCGGATATTCCGCTTTATATTCCTTAAATTCGACGCTCATGGTTCCTTCCGTCACAGGATTGAGCAGTGCGGTTCCAATGCGGTTTCCGTTTTTATCAAATAATTCGATTATCATATCGGGATAGTACCTTGTCCTATCTACACCCTTTTACAGATGTCCTTCAATATTTGTGCCTTCGCCTTCATTTTGAATTACATTTTGGCTATCCGCAAATGCACAAACTGCAAAGACTATACTGAGTGAAACAACCAATATCAGAATTACCGTTCTTTTCAGATTCATGTTATTCTCCTTTCATTTCCCCTGTTTGGCAAAAATAATACGGAAAACGGCTGAAGTGATATCGTGAAGTGCTGCAAACTTGCGTATTGTATCATTTTTACTTTCAAGAGACTAAAAGATTTAAATATTTACTGACCGCCCGTGCAGTCTTACGAAAGAAATCGTAACAACAATTTCTTCCATCGTTTTAATATCGTATAATATTTACATAAATTATTCAATTCTAAATTTATAAATCAATATACCGCGTGAGTATTATGAAGCTCAACGTAAGCATTAATGGGGCGTAGAAGGGCAGGAAAACTTCCGTTGCCTATACGGCAAAACAGTGGGTATAATTGACATGGGTAACAACGGAAATTTTTACTGTTAATTGGCTCCTGAATATGGAAAGAGTCAAGAAATGAAGTATTTGAAAGGAGTGTATGATAAATGTCATCAAACACGCACAGTGACAGTATGAAATATTGGTGGATTGATTACCCCTGGAGGTATATACAGACAAATCTTCGTGAAATTGACATGCTGGATATTGATGCAAAAAAGTATGTAGAGGAATTAAAGAAGTTTAATGCAACCATTGCTATGATCAACACATCCGGTATTTTGGCAAGCTATAACACCCGGCTTAAATATCATTACCAAAACCCATACTTAAAAGGTGACAGTCTGGAGAAAATTATTGATGAGTGCCATAAAGCCGGCATTAAGGTCATTGCGAGGACAGACTTTTCGAAAATACGGCGAGTAATATATGAGCAACATCCTGAATGGGCATACGTGAGCCCGGAAGGAAAGATAGTCGATTATAACGGGAATATTCATGCATGTATTAATGGGGGATTTCAAAGGGAATATAAGTTGGAAATACTGAAGGAAACCCTTGAGACACTAAATGTAGACGGTTTGTTTTTTAATATGGGCGGTTACCAGGAGAGCGACTACAGTTACAACTATTATGGTATCTGTCAATGCGAGAGCTGTAAGAAGAGATTCAAGGAAATGTACGGTCTTGAGCTTCCTGAAAAAGCGGATATGAATGATCCTGCATATAGAAAGTACTTGGTTTTTAAAGAAAAAACAGTTGACGAAGATTATCGAAGGGTATGCGAGTTTGTTCATAGCATCCGCCCTGATCTTCTTATATGTTCTGATTTCACAAGGGATACCGGTTATATTCGCGAGGAAGCCAATACCGCTCTTGACAGGCCGCTTCCCCATTGGCAGTACAGCGCCTCTGAGAACTCGAAATGGATTAGAGGATCATACCCGGGGTTCCGGGCAAGCACCTGCGATGTTGATTTCATTGATTTTCCGGTCCGGCATGTAGCAGTCTCTCCCGCTCAACAGGAGTTGCGTCTTGCCCAGAGCTTAGCAAATGGCGCGGGTTTGGATTATTATATAATCGGACGCCTGGATAATCATGAAGATAAGAGTGGATTCGAGCGGGTTAAAAAAATGTTTAAGTTCCATAAAGACAACGAACAGTATTACTGTCAGCCTGAATCAATTGCATATATCGCATTGGTTTGTTCGGATAGAAAATCCGCCGAGTACAGGGGTTGGTATCGGGCACTCACCGAAGGGCATTTCCTTTTTGATGTAATCATAACGAAGCGTCTTTCAAAGGTTGATCTTTCCAAATATAGCATGTTGGTTTTGCCGGACGTCAGATACATATCCGATGAAACGGCGCAGTTGGTGGATTCTTTTGCCCAAAATGGAGGTACAATCATATATACAGGACAAACAGGCTTTTATGATGAATGTTATGAGAAAAGAGAATTCCCGGCATTGCGGTCGATGGGTTTGGATAAGTTCCTGATTGAACGCAGCGACTGCCGAAGCGCCATGTTCAAAATTCGTGACGATGAGTATGAATTTTTGGGGCGTTTCGGAAGAGGTGAAAAGCTGATATATCTGGACGGCTCATATATCTTTAATGACTATAATCCATCATTTAGCAAGAAGCTTGCATATATCCCGCCTCATCCTTTCGGACCGCCTGAAAAATGTTATTATTCCCAGGTAACGGATCTGCCCGGTTTTGTATGCGGCAGCTTTGGAAAAGGCAAGACAGTATATATACCTTGGTATCCTGGAAAACTGTTATATAGGCAGGGGTATTTAAACACATGGAATTTTATGGTCAGCTTGCTTGAGTATTACGGGGATGATTTCCGTGTAAAGGGAGAAATAAGCCCTATGGTGGAAACAACCGTTCAGGCCGATAAAGAAAAATCGTATTACCTGTTGAGTTTAGTCAATACCAACGGCCATTACGGTGTTTCGTTCTTTGACCCTGTGCCGATATACGGTTTGACATGTCAGATAAAGGTGGATAAAAGGCCTGCGAAAGTTATCAACTTAATCGATGGACAACCATTGGATTACAAATACGACGATGCAGGTGGCTGGCTTTCTATTAAATTTAAAAAGACGGAAATTTACGATTGCGCAGCTATCCATTTCTGAAAATAACCATTGAACTAATGTAAAACACCACCGGTGACCTCATCCATCGCAAGGATGAGGTTACCGGTTCTATTCTTGTTGGTGGGCTCTACTTAGATGATTTCTCTGCCGTACCAAAAAACAAGCTGCATTTTCTTATTGTTTTGACTAGAAAATGCAGCTTTATAATATAATTTGGCGAGCATAGGCAGTAATTTATTACTGATATATTTTGCTTATCTATTCGGTTATTTTAGGTTCTCCACCATGCGAACGGCAATAACAAGCGCCTGTTCGCGGGTTGCGGTTGCGTAATTTCTCGCTTCTTCTTCCGGATTTATGAGATATGGTAGGGATCAATCTTCCAGGCTGATTTCCTCCAGCCTCGATTTATCTTTAATGATAATTTTACGTTGACCTTTTAATTTAATCAATCCTTCTTTCTCCATCGCGGTGAGCTTGCGGCTTAGAGTTTCCTGCGTCATTCCCAGTTGTGAGGCAAGATCTCCCTTGGACATCGGAAGAAAGATCTCCTGTTTTCCTTCCGAAAACTCCAGCAGTGCCCCTGCAATACGTTTTTCAACCGGGCTTAAACTTATATCTTCAATCCGGTTTTCGGCTTTTTCGAGCCGCCGGGACAGTTCGTCAAGCACCTTAAACGCGATGGAGGGGTATTTTGCCATCAGTTCCTTAAGGCGTTCCCCATGCAGAACGCACATTGTGGTTGCCTCGAGCGCCTGCGCGTTATCGGTGAGGGGCAGCGAAGAAAATAAAGAAAGCTCCCCGATAAATTCTCCGGGACCGACAAGACGGAGGACCTGCTCCTTTCCGCTTGCATTCAGGCGAAAAAGCTTAACCCGGCCGGTGTGGAGGACAAACAGCGTTCCGCTCTTATCACCTGCCATGTATATCATTTCACCTTTTTCAAAGCTGCGCGAAGACGCAATTTCCGCGATCTCCGTTTTTTCTTCACTGCTGAGACCGGTGAAAATCGGGACTTTATCAATACAGTATGCGTGGCTTTTACAGTGATGGCAGTGCTGCATGCGCATTTTCTCCTTCCGTCCGCCTGAATACCGTATATGCCGAAACGAAGAAATGGGCAACCGGCGGTTCCAAACTGCCGGCTTATACCTATTATACAGCACATAAACCAGGTTGGCAAAATTCAAAACATCCTGTGTGCATCCGGATTTTTTTTATTTTTGATTTGGATCAAATTATTTTCCGGTAAACCATGATACACTAATCTCGAAATATAAAGAAGGAATGGGTGTGGGGAAATGGCAGACAAACGGATATTCAACGAATTAAAGGATAAACACTTTAAAACGCTTAATCTGTACGTGCCCGTTGTTGCAAGGGTTCATGGAAAACATCATCCCGAGTTTCATGAAGTCCATAAGCTGTTCGACGGGATAAGCAGGAAAATAAATGAGTCGGGTACGGCGGTACCAGAACTTAACGAGGAATTTGCCAGGCTTCGCGAAGTTACAAATAACTATACGGTACCGGATGACGTATGTGAAAGCTATGAAGCGGTTTACAACATGCTCGCGGAACTCGATAAAGCATATCAGGACTGGCAGGGGACGAACCTGAAATGAAAGAAGGTGATGAAATGCAAAGGTTTATACTTCGCAGGAAAAATCACATAACAATTATCAGCGCCGTTTTGATTGCAGTCGGTTTTACCGCGAAGATTGGCTTTAAAAATGAAGCTATAGCCGTTTCGGCGTTCGTGACAGCTTCCGTTTTAGGCGCTGTGCCGATAGCAATCCAGGCATACCAGGCACTGAAAGTCAAGGTTGTAAGTATCGATCTTTTGGTTACGATAGCCGTAACCGGAGCGTTTTTAATAAAAAATTTCGAAGAGTCGGCCGTTGTTACGTTTCTATTCCTGTTCGGCGCCTTTTTAGAGCAGCGCACGCTGAATAAAACACGCTCTGCCATTAAAGAGCTCACCGAAATGGCACCGGAAAGCGCTGTAAAGCAAATGCCGAACGGGGAATTTGAAGAAGTTCACATAGACGAAGTTGATGTCGGTGACATTCTGCTTGTTAAAACGGGGGCGAAAATACCGGTTGACGGTACGGTAATATCGGGTGAAGGCAGCATTAACGAAGCGAGTATAACAGGGGAGTCTCTTCCCGTTTTTAAGGAAAAGGGCTCGCGTGTATTCGCCGGTACTATTCTTGAAAATGGAACAATTCAAATCGCCGCCGATCGTATAGGTGAAGATACAACGTTCGGTAAAATAATCGAGCTTGTAGAGGAAGCCCAGGACTCTAAATCAAAGGCGGAGCGCTTTATCGACCGGTTCTCGAAATACTATACGCCGGCCGTACTTATACTTGGCATTATCGTATGGCTGTTTTCACGCAGCATTGAACTGGCAATTACGATTCTCGTCCTCGGTTGTCCGGGCGCTCTGGTCATCGGTGTCCCGGTATCGAACGTTGCCGGTATCGGAAACGGAGCGCGACACGGCGTCCTGTTTAAAGGCAGCGAAGTAATTAATGTCTTCAGCAGGGTGGATACGATAGTGTTTGATAAAACAGGCACACTGACCGTGGGAAATCCTTCGGTCGCGGAGAAAGAATATTACGGGGATAATATTAACAAGGCGTTGGGATATCTCGCAAGTGTCGAACGCGAATCGGATCATCCGCTGGCTAAAGCGGTACTTGAGGAAATCGGCGAGGTAGGATTCTCAACTGTTGAAAACACGGATGTTGTAAAAGGCGCAGGGATTACGGCCAGTGTCAACGGACACCGGATTGCAGTCGGTAATGCCGCCCTGATGGAAAGGGAAGGTATCCAATTAACTGAACGGATGAAAGCAGACATAGCCCGCTTCGAAAAAAACGGAAGCTCGCTTGTGCTGGCTTCCGTTGACGGGGAACTGAAAATTCTGATGGGTATTCGCGACAGGATACGCCCCGGTGTGAAAGAGGACCTGCAAAGACTGAAAAAATTGGGCGTGAAGAACCTTGTAATGCTGTCGGGCGACAACCAGGGGACTGTTGATGCGGTCGGCCGGGAACTTGGTTTGACAGAAGTACACGGGAACATGCTGCCTGAAGAGAAATCGGCGTATATCAGGAAGCTGATTGATGAAGAAGGCCGGATCGTCGCTTTTGTCGGCGACGGCGTAAACGACAGCCCGTCGATTGCGTTGGCGAATATCGGCATTGCAATGGGAAGCGGCACGGATGTAGCGATTGAGACATCCGATGTTGTCCTGATGAATTCGGATTTCAGCCGGCTTCCTCATGCGCTTGGACTGGCAAAGGCGACAGCAAGGAATATGAAACAGAATATTATCATTGCCGTGGGAGTAGTACTGTTCCTGCTTGCCGGCGTTTTCTTCAGCGAGTGGATGAATATGTCCATCGGAATGCTTGTGCATGAATCCAGCATTCTCGTTGTAATACTAAACGGTATGAGGCTTCTTGGATATAAATTGAGGTAAATATAAATCATTATAATAAGAAAGGGTGAGTTTAAATGAAAAAATCGGCTATTCAATTGGAAACTCTGGCCTGCCCGTCCTGCGCGCAGAAGATCGAAAACGCGGTAAAATCACTGAACGGTGTGGAAAAAGAAAGCGTGCAGGTGCTTTTTAACTCGAGCAAAGTAAAGTTTGATTTTGATGACGAAAAACTGTCGGTTGAAGATGTTGAAAAAGCCATAACCGCGCTCGGATATGAAGTTCTGAAATCCCAGGTAAAATAAAAATGGGAAAGACGGAATAAAGAGCTGTCTCAAAGCACGTTTTGAGGCAGTCTTTTTATTCTGCCTGTATTGAATTTAAGTATTAGCTTTTGTTCCTGTTTGGAGAATACGTGATTTATACAAGTAATTGATATTTTTTAAAGTTTTTGCTGCATGTAATTCGGTATTTGCTTCCTGCTGCTATGGCAGTGGGAAAAAAGATATCGTCTTTATATTTTGTAATATTCTTTCAATAAGTTAGATGTACTTGGTAAAAATTACTTATATTTAATCATATGATTAAAATATTTGTATTAATCACTTGATTAAAACAAGTGATTATATTATTATATTTATAAAGGAGGTATCGGATTTGACAAACGAAGAGAAAATCATCATCGCAACTATAAGCTGCATTGAAAAATACGGCATTGACAGGACGACGATCAGGAAAATCGGCCAGGAAGCAGGAGTAAACAGCGCAGCGATCAACTATTATTTCAGGAGCAAAGACACGCTTATCAGGCGGGCACTGGAAATTGCGCTTGATAATGCATTCGATATGGAGAACTTTAAGGACAGCGTTGGCCTTCCGATCAACGAGCGCATCATTTCGGTCATGGAAGGCATGACCGTTGGTTCAATAAAATTTCCGAACCTGACGCGTGCGTTGATATCGGGTCTTTTGACAACAACCGATGGCGATGCCCCGGTTGTCAGGAAACTCCACGGGTTTCTCGACACGCTGCGGGACGAGATCATAAAAGCCCGGCCGGAAAAAAGCGGTGCCGAAATAAAAAGGCTTCTCATGCAGCTGTCATGTGCGACCTTCTTATTCCCGGGTATTTACCAGCAGTTTTTTAAAGGCTTTCCTGAAATCGACCTGACCGATGATGAGACGAGAAGCGAGTATATCCGGGATCTCGTAAATAAACTTTTATAAAAAGGAGTGGAAACAGTGAAAAAACACTGCGGCTTGTTAATTAATCTTGCCGGAATCGCCGGTTCGGCGCTTATTTTTTTCATTGGCTGGGAATACAATATCCCGGCTGCGGTATGGATTGCATTCCCGCTGCTTATTTACTCCTTCAGGCATGCAGATAAATGGTACAAAACGCTTTTTTTCATTCCCATCATGGTTATCGCGCGGTTTTTCAGCATCAACGGCGGATGGGACATGGGGCTTCCTCTGACCGTGACATTCGCTGTTGTAGTCTGTCTACCGCTTATCCTGTCGCTTTACCTCGACAGGATCATTTCCCGCAGGATGGGATTGTTTCCGGCAATGTTCGTATTCCCTGTTACATACGTTGTTTTTGACTATCTGCTCACATTTGCGAACCTCGGCATGACATTTTCCATTGCGTACAGCCAGTGCACTTTCCTGCCGCTCGTTCAGTCGGCGTCACTCTTCGGCAGTTGGTTTGTCGAATTCGTTGTGCTGTGGTTTGCGCCTGTGATCGTGCTCGCGTTTGAGAATATCACACAGCTTGAAACAGTAAAGAAACCGCTTGCCGTATTTGGCATTGTACTTGCTTCCGTCATGGTTTTCGGGTGGGTGCGGCTTGCGTTTGATAAGCCGAAGAGCCCGACTGTGCGCATCGCGTCGATAACCGAAGCCCACGACCGGGACTATTGGGCTATCACGGACGCAGGTACACCGGAAGCGGACGCGGAAACAAATAAGCCCATTATGGTGAAAATTCAGGATAACCTTTTTGCGTCGAGCCAGAGGGCTGCCGATTATGGGGCGAAGATAATCTTCTGGAGCGAAGGGAACTGCCCGATGTATGAGGACGATTTCGACGCGTTCATGGCAAGAGCCAGGTCGTTTGCGAAAGATAACGGCGTGTACTTTATGCCCGCTGTCGTAAATCTCCTTTATGGAGAGACAAAGAACATGAACCTGGCGATAATGATAAATCCTGACGGAGAGGTTGAATTCAGGTACGAAAAAACGATATCATGGTATCCGTCCGATTCGGACGGCGTTATTCCTGTCATTGACACACCATACGGCAGGCTTTCGACGGCTATATGTTTCGATAACGACTACCCGATGCTGGTTTCGCAGGCAAAAAACTCCGACATAATGCTAATTCCCGCGTTTGATACGAAGAAAATCGACGACTTCCATACCCGCGTGGCTTTTCTGCGCGGCATCGAAAACGGTTATTCCACGGTCAGGCAGTCAAATATGGGCTCAAGCATTTCGGCCGATTACCTCGGAAATACTCTGACGTATCAGAATTACTTCAGGACCGAAGACCGTGTTATGATAAGCGACGTGCCGGTACGCGGCAAAACAACGCTGTACGGTCTGACGGGTGAAATATTCCTCTGGCTCGACTTCGCCGCTTTTGCTGCCCTGATTGTTTATTATTTTATTCTAAGGAAGCGTACACAGGTGGAGATTTCATACTGAATCGCCGACAGTCAGTAAGAGCCGGCCCTGACGGACCGGCTCTTATTGCGTCAATCTCATTTTGTCATCAAAAGCGTCAACTGTTTTTAGGCTGCAAACTGTGGTATAATAACCTCACCCGTTACCGAAATCGAAGATTTCGAACGGGTAAAGCGGCAACGAACGCAGAAAATGCAATGGGTCTTACTTTCGGCTCGGTTACCAACCTGACTGCCGGTCAATATGTCACGATTACCACGGTAATGACCATAAGCATAATGGTTGGAATTTGGCTCGTACCGCTCGTAGCCAAAAAGGTTCTTGGTGGTATGATAAACCTTGAAAAACGTGACAGGAAATGGTCCGAAATTTTCTTCAACTCGATGTTTATCGGAATGATTTCCGCGTTCCTGGGTTATATATTCAGTGATGTGTCGAGCGTCTTTAAAGGCTCCACTGCAGGGCTTATACCCGTATGTGTTATGGCAGTGTCTGCCCTTGTCATGTGCCTCGTGGGTTTGGCTGTGAAAAAACTAAAGTATCAATGGCTTTCCGATTATGCGCTGCCGGTCAGCCTGGTACTTGGCATGGCAAGCGCTATTCCAATTACGGCATGGCTTGGTTAGGAGGGAGAACAATGAAGACGGTTTCTTATATAGATCGTGTGCATAAATGGGGAAAGGTTTGGAACTTCTCAATGCTGGGAATTATGCTCATGTATCCTGTAGCTGTGGGAATTATCTTCAAGGCTCTTCCCGATTCCAAAGGCTTGCTCCTCGGTCTTGTCGCCACTGCGCCTATGTACTGGGCCGTGGGAATAATTGAGACTTTCACTTTCATACCGATGCTCGGCGCCGGCGGCTCGTATCTTTCCTTTGTCGCCGGCAATATCTCGAACCTTAAGCTTCCCTGCGCGCTGAACGCTCTGGAACAGGCCGGAGTGAAAGCAAACTCCGAAGAAGGCGAGGTCGTATCCACAATAGCCATTGCCGTCTCAAGTATAGTTACAACACTGATTATTATTCTTGGTGTGATTCTTATAACCCCGCTGACTCCGATCCTCCAGGCACCGGTGCTCCAGCCCGCCTTTGCGCAGATGATACCTGCCCTTTTCGGTGGATTGGGCGTGGTTTTTATCTCTAAAAACTGGAAGATTTCCATAGCTCCGGTTGTTTTGATGCTTGTATTGTTCATATTTGTGCCTGCGCTGAATGCCGGGACGGTGGGAATTATGGTTCCGGTAAGCGTACTTTTCACTTTGGCTGTCAGCAGGCTCATGTATAAAAAAGGCATGTTGGATTAGGGAAGGAGGAAATAAATGGATGCACTTTACATTGTTTTTGCCGTAATTGCCGCTTTTATTGCGATAATCCTCATCAGGACTGCCATGTTCAAACCCCCCTTGGAGAAAACTAAAGAGCCTGAAAAAGTGAGCTTTGATGATGGAGCGGCCATATCCGCATTGCAGGAACTGGTACGCTGCCGCACCGTTTCCTTCTATGACTCGTCCCTCGAAGACGATTCTGAGTTTGAAAGATTTGTCGACCTGCTACCGAAACTTTATCCGGAAGTAGCCCGTGTTTGCACGCTGACGCGCCTTCCCGGCAGAGCTCTATTATTTAAATGGGAGGGCATTGAACACAGCGAGCCCACGATCCTTATGGCACATTACGACGTCGTGCCGGTTAATGAAGAAGGCTGGACAAAGCCTCCGTTTGACGCTGTTATCGATGAAAACGGAGTGCTGTGGGGCAGGGGATGCCTGGATACGAAGCTAACCGTGAACGGCATCCTGTTCGCCGCGAACCACCTTATTTTCCAGGGATTTAAACCAAAGCACGATATTTATTTTGCATTCTCCGGCTGTGAGGAGATAAACGGCCCCGGAGTGCCAAACATTGTGGACTGGTTTGAAAAGCAGGGAATAACGCCCGCTCTTGTGCTCGATGAAGGCGGTGCCGTCATTGAAAATGTATTTCCCGGGATCACCCGTCCCTGCGGCTTGATTGGCATTGCCGAAAAAGGTTTGTTGAATTTGGAGTTTCGTGTTTCTTCACCCGGAGGACATTCATCTGCTCCGGAGCCCCATACTCCCATCGGAATACTTTCCAGGGCCTGCTGCAGAGTGGAGAACCATCCGTTTAAGATGCATATCTCCGCACCGACGGCAGAAATGTTCGATACACTGGGCCGACATTCAACCTTTTTCTACCGCATGATTTTTGCTAATCTATGGTGCTTTCGCGGTATTCTTGACATGTTGGGCAAAAAGACCGGAGGAGATATGAATGCGATGCTGCGCACCACTGTGGCCTTTACGCAGGCGTCGGGAAGCCAGGCACCGAATGTCATCCCGCCTTCGGCTTCCTTTATAGCTAACATAAGGCTCAACCCTCACGATAACATAGACAGCGCCGTGGAATATATCAGAAAGGTTGTGGCTGACGAGAATGTGCAGCTTATCGTAGGTAAGGACGCGGATAACCCGAGTGTTATTTCGGAGACACGCTGCCCTGCCTGGGATAAGATTGCCGAAACTGTTCAGGAAACATGGCCGGATTGCATTGTAAGCCCGTATCTGATGGTTCAGTGCTCTGACAGCCGCCATTACGGCCGAATCTCGAATCATGTATATCGCTTCTCGGCCGCCGATATGAAAGCCGATGAGCTTAGCAGCATTCACGGCAACGACGAACATATCCGGGTTGAGGTGGCAAAACGCGCTGTGGAATTTTATATCAGACTTATCCGCAAATGCTGATACATGCGTCCGGTTTCACCGGACGCATGTTATAAAAAAAGCAGTATTTAAGTTGCTTGTGTATTAACGCTGTTTCAGCTTCTGCTGCGTTATGTGATGCATAGTATAATCAATATTGCGAGTGTTATTTGCACAAGAAATAATGCTACCGGAATATAGAAACTAAATTTATTCCCTTCTGATAAAACCGCCTCAAACTTGCCCGATATCATTTTCAAATTTTCTTTAATAGATTTTTTTATCCTATGTATTCTTATTGTTTCGTCGAACGAAAATAACGCTATTATAAGAGAAATCGCTATCCCAGTTAATGGAAGGATATAGAGTGGTATTTGCAGACGTTTAATGGGACTGGCTAATTTTGTGTTTTAAATGCTTTCATATCAATCCGCAATCGTTATATTGAAAGTCGATTGCGTTTTAAATCTATACTTAATTATTGTACAATGCCAAGCCTGTTTATAATCTCAAAAACACCAACTGCAGTCAGGTATGCTATTGATAGAATTAAAAAGAGCATGCCTGTTAAAGATAGTTTGGTATCGTTGCCGGCCTCTTCTTCGCTCTCGACTGACTGAGATTCCTCCTTAATGCTTTTTAATAGAACCACAGAAAGGCCAAAGCCTGCAAGAGCGATAAAATACAGCCATACGGGGATTATTTCCCGGGTGTAAATTTCAAGAATCCCTCCAACCAATAAAGCACTTATGTTTGCAGATGCATGAAAGAGCATAGATGATGCAAGCGAGCCTGTTTTATATACGAGAAAGCCCATGCCAAGCCCAAGTATGCAAGCGGGAATAACTTCACTGATTCCGTTAAGTATATGGTAAGCCCCGAAAAGCAGTGCGGCTGCCACAAAACCATACTTTTTACCGCGGCTTTCATAAGCACTTTGTACAAATCCCCTGAAAAAGGTTTCCTCGCAAATGGGTGCGAGAATAACCGTCCCCATTATAAGAAGCAGGTTCTGGTAAATAGAAGGGCTATACCCCTTAATCCGCCTGGAATTTATTTTATATCATTTAAACAAAATCATAAAATGTATATCATTTACAAATACATTTTATGATATCTGTACAATTAAAGCAAGAATTTTACTTGAAATTATTACAGCTTTGAAAATTCATAACTATATTATCAAGAAAGAAATTTTTTACTTACAATTATAAGTATATATAACCTATCTTCACAGCAATCCAGGCTAATAAAATATTGGTAGACAATATTCTCCAAGGATTGACAGGTCCAAAAGAACCATCACAGTGAAAATTTACCGAGGGGGTTTAAAACATGAAAAAAATCATTGCTTTACTTGTGATATCTTCATTGATACTTACCGGATGTTAAATGCCCTGAAATTTAAATTAACTATTGAAAACAACCAGAAAAAAACCATTATAATTAGTAAATTTCTTTGAAGCTACTTGCGTTCAAGCGGTTGGCAGCGTTTTCCTAATACGGTGTCTTGCATAAAAGAAGATGCCTACCTGGCCAAGCCCTGCCAACCCCCAGGTAACCGGATAACAAGCAAAAAGCACAACCACCGTGGGATACCAGGCAAAGACCGTTTTAAGCCAGACGATACGCATAAGGCATGCGCCTATCAATGTACAAATCATAGGCGATACGGAATAACCCATGGCACGGGTCAGACCTGGAAATACATTCATCACGCCGCAGGTAAAATATGCTGCCAATAAGACTTTCAACCTCAACATACCAAGCTCTATAACCTCGGGATCGGGCCTATACAAGGCGAGCAGCGACTTACCGAAAAACAATATCGTACTACTTACGATAATCCATGTAGCAAAGATTAGCACCGTACACACTTTTGCAATTTTATCAATCCGGTCATACTTCTTTGCACCCATGTTTTGTCCGGTAAAAGAAATTGCTGCATTGTAATAGGCATTCATTATGGCACCGGCAAATCCATCAATATTACCAGCAGCAGAATTGGCTGCCACCATGACGGAGCCGAAGGAATTAACCGCTGATTGAATCATTACATTGGAAATGGAAAACAATGCACTCTGCAGGCCTGCAGACAAGCCGATCTTCACAATTTTTTTCAGCTTATCCTTGCTAATACGCATCTGTCGAAGTATAAAACGTATGCCCATTATATCGCTCCGGGACAGACAAATCACGATCAACGCCATGGAGAGGTATTGGGATATTACCGTAGCCCATGCAACGCCATCGACGCTCATATGTAGCACAATCACAAAGAACAGATTGCATACTACGTTCACAAGTCCTGAAATGACGAGGTAATACGCCGGTCGCCGGCTGTCACCTATAGCACGCAGTATGGCTGCACCAAAGTTATAAAGCATCGCGGCAGGCACTCCTAAGAAATATATTCTCATATACAGTAACGACAAATCCAGTATATCCTCCGGAGTACCCATTAGAATCAACAATGGCCTGCAAAAAACCAAGCCCGCGACCATAACCGTCAGCCCACTGATTATGCTGATTGCCATGGAAGTGTGGATAGAGGCGTTTAAATCCGATACATTGCCGGCTCCATAGTCCTGCGCCACAACAACGGCTGTACCTACCGACAATCCCATAAAAGTATTGACTATAAGGTTTATAAGCGCGCCTGTAGCGCCTACCGCAGCTAGTGCTTCTCTGCTCGCAAAACGTCCAACGGTTATTATATCCACAGCATTAAACATTAGCTGCAGTATATTCATCGCAATAATCGGCAATGCGAAAATCAATATCTTTCTAAACAGCGGTCCGCTGCACATATCCATATCAAAATTCCTAGATGACATAAGCGCACTATCTTTCTTAGTACTCATTGCTGTGGCCTGAACTGTATATCTCATCTCTAATTCTTCATAAACCTACAATACAAACATGGCCATACTTGTCAATTTTGCAATTAACGAAAATTATATCATAATCAAAATCACGCAACAATGTTAATATTCTTCTTGACGGTGTCAAATTGCTGTTGGCTTTTTGGTTGACCAACATATTTATCTTTCAAAAAGCATAACCTGAAAATTAATTATCCCAATAACGTTAACAAAAAAGCCTGCCATACCGGACAGGCTTTTTGCAGGTGCATGGCTATTTACTATCGATGTTTTGAGCCGCCCTGTTGTACAGTTCGTAAAAATACTGTTGTTTTTCTATCAGTTCATCGAACCTGCCTTGCTCAACAACACACCCATTTTGAAACACAATTATTTTATCAAATGTTCTAATCGACTCAAGCCGATGAGCAATAGCGATAACAGTCCTTCCCGAGAGCAAATCCATGACATTTTTCATAATGGCTTCCTCTGTCAAGTTATCTATTGCAGATGTTGCTTCATCCAATATTACGATATTTGCATTTATCCAACCATATACTATAATACCGATTTTCAGAATACTGACAAGAATAACAAAAATGGTAAAGAACGCTTCGTGAATCAGTTTCATCTTTACTTTGGAACCTATAATTTCACCGGAAGCCGCTTCTGCTTTTTTGATTTCATGCTCAAAGCGCCGGTTTACCCGGAAAACTACCATTTCCATAAAACCGCGAACAATTAAATGGTTAAACCTTTCTTCATTCAGCAGTATATTTGCTTTTACCTTGTACAACGCTTTAAGCAAAAGATTAGTAACAATGAAAACAATTACATAGCCAAACAAAATTGCTATCATGACCCTGGGATCCAAAGCGTAAATGAAAACAATACTGAATAATATTTGAGGGAGCAAATCATTGGCAAGGCGCAGGTAAAAACCAAAAAGAATATTGCTTCCTGCCGCTGCTCCATTTTCAATCCGTTGAATTAATGTGCCCGTACCAATTTTTACATAAGAAAGATAGTCAATGACAGACAGCTTTCTCAGAGCTTTGATCTTCAGGCTCAACTCAATGCCGTGTTCAAGTTTGCGTTCGGGATAAATTTGAAGGTAGCACAAAATATATAACGCTAATAACGCTGAACCGTAAATAGCAATATTTGTGATTGTTAGGGTATTGTTCGCAAAGTTATCGATTATTTTTTGAAAATAGCGGGAACTAAAATTCTGTAAAAATGTGTATGCCAAACCAATAGCAATATAAAGGAAAATAATTGCTTTGTTTTCCCTGGCAATACTTATTAAGTATTTCATAACCGTACTCCTTTTCATTTCATAGTTATTGATAATGAAAATGTACGGTTGAGCCTGGCCGCAGTTTATTTTATTTTGCTCAGTACAGTCTGCGGCAGCATTTTCAACCGTACTGAGCAGTTACCTCGTTTAAGCCTCTTCATGAGTTTACCTCCTTTGACAATGCATTTTACGAAATCAAGTTTTTAAATAATGTGCATCATTCCCGCAAAGAGATGAAAATGCTCTGCTTTATATGATGTATTTCTTTACTGGAACAATAATCAGTTTAATAGAAATTATAGATTGAGAAATTATCATAAGTCAATATTGGTTGTATGCATTTTCGTTGTAATTTTTAATTATTCTATACTTTTTAGAGAAAGATGAATTTCATCTTCAAGAGGGTGCGCCTTTTTAACTAAAAAAAACTCCGAAAATACCAGAAAGCTCTTCTTGCAAGAGCTTTCTGTTGTATCAATGACTGATATGGAGCTGGTGGAGATGAAGGGGGTTGAACCCTCGACCTCTCGGATGCGAACCGAACGCTCTCCCACTGAGCTACATCCCCATATAATCATAGATTTAAGGCACTATATAACACTGCGGAAAGTTTCTTCTTTGCTTGCACCATGGTGGGGGATATAGGATTTGAACCTACGACTTCTACTATGTGAAAGTAGCACTCTGACCGCTGAGTTAATCCCCCACTAAAGATATTATAGCTTAATTAATCAAAATATCAAATATTTTTTAATCAGAAATAAACCGATATTTTCTCCATAAGCACCGCCATCTGGGCTCTTAGGGCAGCTCCGGCGGGATTAAAGGTGCCGTCCGGATTCCCCGTAAAAACTTTATTGTGATATAGTTTAACTATAGAATCATATGACCACGCGTTTTTATTTCTGCTGATGTCGCTGAAAGGATTATTAAAATTACCGGAGTAATCAATGTCCGGCAAAATCCTGTCAAGCATGACCGCAAGTTCCTGCCTCGTAATAACCTTGTCAGGGCTGAATCTTCCGTTTCCTGTTCCTAATACAATACCGTTTTGGGCGGCGGTTGAAATCTCGCTTTCGGCCCAATGACCGGAGATATCAATAAAGTTGGATTTTGATGCACCGGTTTTTTTAAGCTCCAAAGCTCTTACAAGAATTGCCGTTGCTTCGGCGCGAGTCATAGGCTTGTCCGGAGCGAATGAAGAATTCGAAACACCGATCATCCATCCTTTTTCAGCCATTGATATAATATAGGGCTGTGCCCAGTGACCTTGAACATCCGCGAAATAATATCCGTTAAGCCACATTTTGTAATAATGCCATGTGCCCGCTGCCTCCTGCCCGAGGCTCCAGCTTCCCGTCCCCTTCAAATCATACTTGTTGACAAGCTGCAGCTTGTACTTTATAGAAGTTTCGTTCTCATACCAGAATGTGTATTTTCCCGGCGCAAGCCGTGTATCTGGATCGATATTGTTTACGGTTATTATTGCTTTAGGCGATTTGGCTTTCGTGTCGAATATTACGCTGCCGTTGTATTTTTTTATAAGCTTTTCGATATTTACTATACTCATGCCTTCACCGCCCAAAGCCTCGCCGGTTTTCCAATAACGGCCGAAAAAGGGTATGCCGAGCACAATCTTGTCTTTCGATACTTCGGAAAGCGCCTTTTTAATAGCTGCTTCAACAAAGTCATAACTTGCCACAGGTCCCGCGGGTCCCCCGGGATAGCTTTCGTCATAGGCCATAATCATGAGATAGTCACTGTATTTGGCAAGATTTTTATAATCGTAGGAACCGTGCCAGCCTGTCGTTATTCCATAGGGATTCGGCGCAACCGCAACGGCGAGTGTTTTCCCTTCAGGCAGTTTTTCCCGCAGAAGCCTGACAAAATCGGTGTAGTAATCTCTCTCTGAATGCGTAACGTTTTCAATGTCCACATTTACCCCGTCAAAATTATAAATCCTGACTGACGCGGCTATCTGATCGCTTAGCGCGTGCCTGTTGGCCAGCGCCTTTATTCCTTTTTCCCTGTTCCAATGATTGCTTAGAAACGGGACAACTTTTATCCCTCTTTTATGCATTTCATCAACAATATTCGTATCAAGCGCTTCCGTTAATTCCAGATTGCCGCCGCTGTCTATGTTAAAGTAGTTCGGGGAAACTTCATTGAGCGAATTTAACGTATTGTCTACGTGTTTATAATAATCTGCGGGGGCGCCGAAATAAATGTATGACATATTAAACCTGCCGGCTGCTTTTGAACCGTAGACAGGAAAAACGGAAAGTAAAACAGCGGTAAACAGTATTATGATACTTTTTACGACAATTCGCATTTTCATTTCATAATACCCCTTCATATAAACACAAAGGCAGCAAATCAGTTTAACAGTGGAATTACTTATACCTTAAGGGAAGGTTGTCCGAAAATCAAGGAACAAATTATGTAAACATAAATGGAACTGCACAATGCCAGCATTCCATCACCCGTCATTGATTTTAACTGCCATATAACGGCAATAAAGTAGCATTACTTGGCCGTGATGCCAGATATTTTACATGGAAACGGTATGGAAGCTCTGTTAAAATAAAAAATAACAAATTTCCATTTTGGAAATATGGATGGCTCGCCCGGAACACAACCGGATAAATATTAAAAAATTATATACCGCGAGCCAATAAAGCGATAATCTTAGTTTACGAAGGAGGAGTGCAAAATGTTTACTTTGAAGAAAGTGAAGGTGTTATTAGCAGCAGTGTTTGCTGCAATGATTTTGCCAGGTACCGCGGCATTTGCGGCCCAGTACACGGTGGTTAAGGGTGATTCCCTTTATACGATAGGAACGCTGTTTAACACAACGAGCAGCGCGATTATGAAAGAAAATAACCTATCGGGCACGACAATTTATCCCGGACAGAAACTGACCGTACCGGCAGCAGAGCATACCGTTGTGAGCGGTGACACGTTGTACCTTATAGCAAAAAGATACGGAATAACGCTTGATTCTTTAAGAAAAGCGAATAACAAATGGGATGACATAATTTATCCGGGACAAAAATTATTGGTACCTGCTGCAAAGCAGGATAACGTTACAATGTTGAGCAAACCGTCGGTACAATACACTGCAAGCGACCATGACCTTCTGTCAAGGCTGATTACGGCGGAGGCCGATGGCGAGCCTTACAACGCAAAAGTCGCCGTGGGAGCGGTCGTACTGAACAGGATAAAAGACCCGCGCTTCCCGAATACGATAAAGGATGTAATATACGAAAAATCAAACGGATATTACCAGTTTACACCTGTTGAGAACGGATGGATATATAAGCCTGCGTCGGAAAGCGCGAAACAGGCCGCATATGATGCCCTGAACGGCAAAGATCCGTCAAACGGAGCGCTGTTCTATTTTGACGACAGCGCAACGAACAAGTGGCTGTGGTCAAAACCTCTCGCGGCAAGAATCGGAAGAATGGTTTTCGTATACTAAACGATTCGAAACACCCGAGCCAGGACCTGCGGGAAAAACCTGCCTTTTGAACTATTGTGCAATAACGTCAACAACGAGCTTCATTTGCAAGAGCTATACAGTTCAACTTCATTCCGCTGCAGTTTCCGTTATTGTACAATAGTTCTTTTTGCGTTTGAGCAGTGAGTCAGGACCCGCGGGAATAACGCAATAACCCAACGGGTGTCTTCGGTTCAACATTAACCAGGTCCGTTTTCGAGGTGAAAATCGGAGAAATACTTGCCTATTGTGCTGATTATTGAATATACTAACTTATAGGGTAGTTTTCTTTCCGGCCTGCCTGCTATTTCGGCATTGGGCAGTAAAGCCGGAAACTTGGCAAGGAGACGGAAATGAAGGTTATTGTTCTTACAGGCGGGGGCACGTCAGGGCATGTTACCCCGAATATCGCATTAATTCAAAAACTTAAAGCCAAAGGCTATACAATACATTACATAGGTTCAAAAAACGGCATTGAAAAACAACTGGTGGAAAAACAGGGCCTTCCTTATCATGGTATAAGCGCAGGAAAGCTTAGAAGGTACGCCGATGTTAAGAATATTACTGATTTGTTCAGAATAACGGGAGGCTTTTTTCAATCACTTTCAATTCTAAGAAAAGTAAAGCCCGATATTGTTTTCAGCAAGGGCGGATTTGTTTCGTGTCCTGTCGTTTGGGCAGCATGGGTGCTGCGAATTCCCGCGGTCATACATGAATCGGATATAACCCCGGGGCTTTCAAACAAACTGTCAATGCCGTTTGCGCGGAAAGTTTGCTATACGTTTCCCGAATCAAAGAAATATTTTTCTGATCAAAAATCCTGTCATACGGGTTTGCCGGTCAGGGAAGAAATAGGTTCCGGCAGCCGGCTTGACGGCTTGAAGCTGTGCGGCTTTTCGGACGGAAAGCCTGTGCTCGTTGTTATCGGGGGAAGCCAGGGTTCCGAATTTATAAACAGGGCTGTCCGCGAAGCGCTCGGAGAACTTCTTAAATTATTTCAGATATGTCATATATGCGGAAAAGGGAATATGAATCCCGGATTCGACGGATTAAGCGGATATAAGCAGTTTGAATATGTAGATAAAGAGCTTCCCGATATATTCGCATGCGCAGATGTCTTAATTTCAAGAGCCGGCGCAACGGTTCTGCACGAGATTTTAACCGTAAAAAAACCGGCGCTTCTTATACCACTGTCAAAAAGCGCGAGCAGGGGGGACCAGATCCTGAACGCGCAGTCTTTTTGCAGCCGGGGCTTTTGTGATATGCTGATGGAGGAAGACGTTACAAAAGAAACGCTCGTAACAAAAATCAGGGAATTATATATTAACAGGAATAAATATATAAAATCAATGAAAAGCAGTGTCGCCGGAAACGCAGTTGATAATATCATATCGATAATAGAAGAGATCGCGCGGAACGGCGAAGATTCGAAATAAAATATTGCAATTCTTACAGCAAATCCATATAATGGAACTGCAAAACTGTTGCAGTGTACTGAAAACTGCGCCTGTGATATTCGAAGGTTGTCCGAAATACATTAAAAATCCTGTATTCAGGCGAATATAAAACAATGTACCGGTTAAAGAGGAAACAATGAGGATTGATTTTTTCGGGATAAAAATTAATATCCGGAAAGAATATATTGTAATTGCGGTTTTGATACTGCTTGTTATCCTTGTGTTCTGGGGCTGGTATCTTAAGACCAATAATATAGATGTTTTTGTCATTTCCGATAAGTCAAATCAACCGGAAGTTATAAGAAGTGAAAATAATCAAACATACTCTGCCGGGAATAAAACGGGTGAGTCGGGCCCGGCAATTCAGAATCAACAGAAAACCACGGGAAAAATAAATATCAACACGGCGGATGCTGAAAGACTTATGTCGCTGAAAGGCATCGGGCAGGCTAAGGCTGACGCAATTATTGAGTACCGGAAGCAGAACGGACCGTTTAAAAGCATTGAAGAAATAATGAACGTCAAAGGCATTAAGCAAGCAACGTTTGAAAAAATAAAAGACAGCATTTCCATAGAGTAAATCGTTCCTGTTCCGAACCGGAAACCGGTGGACGGATCTATGAGCAGCCGTACCGAAAAGTCAATGGTATGTCGAATAAATACGTTTATTTTAGGGTAACCGCTTTTACATTTATGAAAAAACAATTATAATATAGATTAAATAATTATTGGGGAATACTTGATTTGCGGAGACAACAGACTGCGGTTTGCCTTTTTTTGTTGTATAATTGTTATATTATGTATATTTTTGTTGACCAAGGAGATGTAAATATATGATTAAGGTTGCTTTAAAAGATGGAAGTATAAAAGAGTTTGAAAAAGGAATCACCGTTTCGGAAGCCGTTAAGGAAATCAGCGCTGCTCTTGCGAGAGAAGCCGTTGCCGCCGAAGTTAACGGGAAAATGGTCGATTTGGGGTATCGGCTCAATGATGACTGCGAATTGAAGGTTCTTACGTTTGACGATAAAGAGGGAAAATCGGTTTTCTGGCATACAACATCGCACATTATGGCACAGGCCGTAAAAAGGCTTTTCCCGGGTACAAAGCTCGCGATAGGTCCCGCGATAGAAAACGGGTTCTATTACGATTTTGATGTTCAAACCCCGTTCAACGCCGATGATCTTACTAAAATAGAGGAAGAGATGCAGAAAATAATCAAAGAGGATCTGCCGGTAGAGAGATTTGTGTTAAGCCGGGACGAAGCATTGAAAATTGAGCAGGAGAACGGTGAAATATATAAAGCCGAACTGATTAGCGAACTTCCTGACGATGCGGAAATATCATTTTACAGGCAGGGAGAATTTACGGACCTTTGCGCAGGGCCGCATCTACCAAACACCGGCAGGGTAAAGGCCGTGAAACTGCTTAACCTTGCGGGAGCTTACTGGCGCGGCAATGAAAAAAATAAAATGCTGCAGAGAATTTACGGGGTCAGCTTCCCGAAAAGAAGCATGCTTGACGAGCACCTGAAACAACTGGAAGAAGCGAAAAAGAGGGATCATAACAAGATTGGGCGCGAACTTGAATTGTTTATGACCTCGGAGCCGGTCGGACAGGGCCTTCCGCTTCTCATGCCGAAAGGCGCGAAAGTGATTCAGATTCTGCAGCGGTTTGTTGAAGACGAAGAAGAACGAAGGGGTTATGTTATCACGAAAACCCCGTATATGGCCAAAAGCGATTTGTATAAAATATCAGGGCATTGGCAGCATTACAAGGACGGAATGTTTATAATCGGAAGCGAGGAAAAGGATGAGGAAGTACTGGCACTGCGTCCTATGACGTGCCCGTTCCAGTTTATGATATACAATTCGAAACTGCGAAGCTACAGGGATCTTCCGATAAGGATGGCCGAAACATCCACTTTGTTCAGGAACGAAGCTTCGGGTGAAATGCACGGACTTATACGCGTCCGCCAGTTTACGATTTCCGAGGGACACCTGATTGTTACGCCCGAGCAGCTTGAAGAAGAATTCATGGGAGTTCTTGATTTGATTAACTATATAATGGACACGCTTGGCATTAAAGAGGATATTTCGTACAGGTTCTCAAAATGGGACCCGAACAACAAGGAAAAATACATTGACAATCCCGAGGCATGGGAAGATACCCAGGCGAAAATGAAGACCATTTTGGACAAGGTAGGCATTCCGTACCAGGAAGCGGACGGGGAAGCCGCTTTTTACGGACCCAAGCTTGATATACAGTTCAAAAACGTCCACGGCAAGGAAGATACGATTATAACCGTACAGATAGACTTCAACTCGCCGGAGTGTTTTGATATGACGTATATCGATAAAAATAACGAAAAGAAACGGCCGTATGTTATCCACCGTACTTCGATTGGCTGCTATGAACGGACCCTTGCGATGCTCATAGAAAAATATGCAGGCGCGTTCCCGACATGGCTTGCGCCCGTACAGGTAAAAGTGTTGCCGATTTCTGAAAATCAGATAGCGTATGCAAAACAGATCGCCGATAAACTTTTCAAGCTCGGAGTAAGGGTTGAAGTCGACGAGCGCAACGAGAAGATCGGATATAAGATCCGCGAGGCACAGCTCGCGAAGATCCCATACATGCTTGTTATCGGCGAAAGGGAGATGCAGAACGGCCAGTTAGCGGTCCGCTCAAGAAAAGAAGGCGACCTTGGAGCTATGGATACCGATGGTTTTATAAATAAACTGATAACGGAAATCAGTACGAGGGCAAGATAGGGTAACAAAAAAGCAGGAGCGTTTTATTTCTCCTGCTTTTTTTGCTTTTTACAGGAATGAGCGCTGAATCTGCTCATATACTTCTTCCGGCGTCATTCCGGTTGCGTCGATAACGGGGGCGCCGGTCGCAGTATCCTGCATTCCCAGAAAATTATTGTTCATGCCCGTAACAACGACCGCGTCATAATCTTCTTCCTTTGATTTCGAAAAAGCGTCAAAATCGATCATTTCAACATCATATCCGTGGTCGGCGAGATACTCCTGTACGGGAGTAAGTCCTTTCTGAACGGCTATTTTTTTCATTTTAGTCCCTCCGCAAAAGTTTATTCATGTTTCATCGAAAATGCCCTGTTATAACCGGCATTTCAGCGGTACCTCAGGCTGATTGTCAAGTAACAAGCATTACTTAATATATGAAGTTTTGCGGATACTATACATTAAGCAGCCGTTCTTTCATTGTCTTAAACTGCCTGCATACCGGCACGCAGCGTATCCGCCGTTTTTTTATCCCGCAAAACCGAAACTATTGCGAGCGCGAAATCCAAAGCTGTTCCGGGTCCTTTCGAAGTAATGAAGTTATCGGATATAACCACTTTTTCATTCTTTATAATTGCGCCGACAAGCTCTTTTTCAAAACCGGGGTAGCAAATGGCCTCTTTCCCTTCCAGGTAGCCTCTTTTGCCGAGGATAAACGGCGCGGCGCAGATAGCGGCCATCCATTTTTTTTGTGATACCCTGTTTTCAATAGCCTTTTCAAGGACGGTATTTTTATCGAGATTCACTGAACCCGGCATGCCTCCGGGCAAAACAACCATATCGGCGGCTTCCAGATCGGCTTCGGAGATTAAAAGATCAGCTATTACGGGTATGTTATGCGAGCCCGTTACCGTCCTGTCCGTTCCGATTGAAACGGTATTCGTTTTAATATTCGCCCTGCGCAAGACATCGACAACGGTTAATGCTTCAATTTCCTCAAAACCATCCGCGAGCATTACATAAACCATATTATTATACCTCCGTTTCTTATATATTTTCAGTTTTTTAAAGCAGCGAAAAACATCCTGAATATGTGCCGTGAAGAAACAGTGACCCCGCACCGCGATAAATAATTCTAAAAATAAGATACTATATGCGGTCCATTCGGGCAAGGGTTATGAATTTGAAAGTTTTCCGGCGTCGAGTTATAAGCCGGACGCAAAAACACATGCAGCGGGAAATATCCGTGTTTTTTGTCAGTCATGCTTATAAATCGGCTTCAGACAGCGATTTCATCGTTAAGCCTTTTGCTTTAATTGATGATATGATTTCATCAAGCCTGTAAACGTCATACATGTTAAAATGAAGAAGAACAATGGATCCGCCCTTTGCCCTTTTTGTAACGTGGGCAGCGACCTCACCGGCTATATTTTCAACGGGTTCCGTTGACGTATCATGGTGCCTTATAATCGCATAATAGGTTTCTATATTCCATCCTATCGGTATATATCCTGATTCCGCGATAATCCTTAAAACCCTTTTGCTGTTGCCGCCCGCATTGTACGGAATGCGAAGATACGGGTATTCCTGCTTCATTTTTTTAAGATAATCTTCGCCTAAAATTTCGGCAACAGTGGTTTCCCAGTCCAGAATCTCTTTTTTAACACCTTCATCGTTTAGGTCCGAAAGCCATTTGTGGTTCTGCGTATGGTTGCAAATTTCGTGCCCGTCCTCTGCTGCCTGCTTCCAAAGTTCCGGATGGGCTTTCATGTATTTTCCCACAACAAAAAAAGTGCATTTTACATCATGCCGCTTAAGGACTTCAAGCGCTTTTTCCACGGCTTTTTTATTTCCGCCGTCGTCAAATGTCAGGCATATGCTGCCTGTATCACTAAAAGAATTAATAGGATATATGATTTCGACATTTTTCTCCGGTGTCGGAGTATGGCTCGGAGAGGCTTCCGGTGTCGGAGCGGCGCTTGGTGAAACTGCCGGTGCCGGGATGACTGTTGGCAAAGCTTCCGGAATTTGCGCAAGGTTCAGTGAGACTTGCGGTGTCGGAACAGTACCCGGCTGAGTTTCCTGTGTTGGGGTATCGCCTGACAAGGCTTCCGGCGCCTCGTTCGTTGATTTATAAACGACCGACGCTTCCGATGCATGTGAAGCATACGATACATTTACCGATTGCACGGCAAGCTGTGTTGCTGACTGAAGAGCGGCTTCACTGTTCAAATCCGTTATTCCCTGAGAGGAAACGTAACGGCTTTCACGTGACAAAAAAGGCAATAAAAAAACAAGTAACAGTATATATATGTATTTTTTCATTATGCACCTCTTTATAAGCTGTTGTAAGCATTGTTTGCTTTTGTTATTCATATTTTTACCGGGTTATGCCCCGGGCTTATTTTCCGTTTATTCTGTGCTGCCTTTGAATAAGTTTACTTAGTCTCGAACGGTAAATATTTAAAATATATTTGATTTCTACCACGGCAGGGCAATAATAAACCATCTGTTTTTAGTATGCTGTATTATTGTAACAACCGCGTATCTCCATAATCAATCAAATAAGTAAAAACAAGTCCGGTTTTACCACGTTTTATACGGGTGGTTTACGAGGTTTGAGTTAAGGTACCGGGAATCATGGGTTACTTCCTCACCGATAAAATCCGGTTTTGGAAACGGTTCTTCCTCATATTCCAATTCGACTTCGGCAATAATCAATCCTTCGTTTTCATCGAGGAATTCGTCGATTTCCCATGTGTAACCTTTATAGTTTATCATATACCTGTATTTTTTGATGATTGGTTTTTTGCATAAATCACGCATTATTTCATCCGCGTCCTCAAAAGGTATCTCGTATTCGAACTCCGAACGTGAAATTCCGCTGCGGGCGCCTTTTATCGAAATAAACGCCTTATTGCCGGCAGTTCGTACCCGGACGACCGCTTTCGGATCGGTCGAAAGGTAACCCTGCCTGTACAGGATGCCGGTTGATTTTTCCCTGAATGATGTGTTTTTCACTAAAAATCTTCTTTCTATTTCTTTCGCCATTACTTTCACCAACCCACGTTATAAATTACGGAACAGGCAGACTGAGAATCAATATCGGAGGTCTGCGCGGCAATAAAGAAATTGCCCTGAATTCCGATTTCCAAATATATTATTCGGTAATTTCCGGCAGTTATAAGAGTGTTGTGATTAAAATGCGTGGATTTATACTTTTCAGGCCACTTTCTCAATTGCTTTGATTACTGTATAATAGTAGAAAAAGATAAATAAATGCGGAGGTATTGATATGGGAAACAGGGTTTTCGGAAAAACGCCCGAAGGCGGCACGGTAAATGCTTACACTATTCAGAACGAAAACGGAATAAAAGCTGAAATTATAAACTATGGAGGCATTGTCGTTTCATTATACATACCCGATAAAAACGGGAAATTTGACGATATTGTTCTCGGGTTCGATGATATTGAAGGCTATTTGATAAACAGCAGCCCGTATTTCGGGGCAATTATCGGTAGGCACGCGAACAGGATTGAAGGTGCTTCTTTTGAACTGAACGGTAAAATATACACGCTTATGAAAAATGACGGCAATAACCATCTTCACGGTGGTGGGAAAGGATTTGACAAGGTACTGTGGGATGTCGTAGACTGCAATGAGTCTTCGATAAAGCTGTTTTACAGGAGCGCTGACGGTGAAGAAGGCTATCCCGGAAACCTTGACGTTACGGTGACTTATACCCTTACCGATGACGACGAATTGGTCATTAACTATAACGCTGTTTCTGACGCGGATACGATAATAAACCTTACGAACCACACATATTTCAACCTTGCCGGCCACGGCAGCGGAAACGTTATGGACCACTGGCTGAAAATCAATGCCGACAAGTACACGGTTAGCAACGAAGAGTGCATACCTACCGGGGAAATTAAAGATGTAACCGGAACTGTAATGGATTTCAGGCAGGGAAAACGAATAAAACCGGAGCCTCAGCCGGGGGATGACACCATGTTGTTCAACGGCGGGTACGATCATAATTTTGTGTTAAATAAAGAAATCGGAAAACTCGAATGGATTGCCGAATTGTACGATCCGAAAAGCGGCCGCAAGATGGATGTGTTCACGACAAAGCCCGGCGTCCAGTTATATACGTCAAATAACCTGGCAGGTCCGGTAACGGGCAAGGGTGGAGTACGGTACGATAAATGGGGAGCGGTTTGCCTTGAAACTCAGTATTTCCCGAACGCAGTGAAACATAAGCATTTCCCCTCGCCTGTTTTGAAAGCGGGAGAGCAGTATAACCATACAACGATCTATAAATTCGGCTGCAGGTAGTTAATAGTTTCTAAAGCCAGAGGGCTTTGCAGCATAACGTATAAATGCTGTAACAAAGGGGTCGGCACGACCCCTTTTTGATCATTAAAATAATTTATTCGAGTTTACATTTATCGGGATGAATAGCCATTTTAGCTTTTTCACGGTTTCAGTCACGGAAAAGTAAACGGATTAAGAACAAAAACAAAAGATTTTTTCTATGCAGTAGAATTTTAAACGGGATTATTATATAATAATTTCTCATAATAGAGTTCACTCTATGATTTGCTTCATCCGGAACAAGTGATTTTTCAATAAATTTGGCGGAAGGTTTGTTTTATGATTGGTGTAATAGACTATAAAGCCGGCAATGCGCCGAGTGTTTTGAATGCGCTTCAAAAATTGAATATCGCGTCGTCATTGGTATCTTCTCCTGAAGATATAAGCAGGGCAGCGGGCCTTATACTGCCCGGTGTGGGCTCGGCCCGGGCGACAATGGAGTCGCTCCGGGAAATGGGCTGTTTAGGTGTGCTTGAAGAAAAAGTTCTGAAAGACGGAGTGCCGTTCCTCGGTATATGCATAGGACTGCAGGTGCTTTTTGATTACAGCGAGGAAGGGGATACAGAGTGCCTGGGATGGATACCCGGTACCGTAAGAAGATTTCCGGATGAAAAGGTGCGCGTACCGCAAATAGGGTGGAATGAAGTAAAGTTTACAAAAAACCACTCTGTTTTAACCGGCCTGAACAATTCGGAATATTTCTATTTTGTGAATTCTTATTACGTCATTCCTGAAATGGAGGAAGTTATGCTCGCAAAAACAGAATACGGGATAGAGTTCTGTTCAATGATTGCGCATAAAAACATATATGCTGCCCAGTTCCATATTGAAAAAAGCGGAGCGGTTGGTCTAAAGCTCCTGAAAAATTTTGCGCTGATTGCAGAGGGAGAACTATGCTTACAAAAAGATTAATTGCGTGTTTTGATATTATAAACGGAATGGTGACGAAAGCGCACAAATTCCAGAACAACATAGCCATTGATAATGCCGAAAACGTCGCGCGCAGGATATATGAAGACCAGATCGACGAGATAATATTTTACGATATTACTGCAAGTTCCGAGAAGCGGAAAATAGACATTGAAACTGTTAAAAAGGTCGCGAAGCATGTCATTGTGCCTTTTACGGTCGGCGGAGGCATTAAGGACCTTAATGACATGTATGAGGTATTGAAAGCCGGCGCGGAAAAAATCAGCGTGGATTCTATGGCGGTTCGTAATCCGGATATTATCCGCGAGGGCGCATTGGCTTTCGGACGTCAATGCATTGTCCTGAGTATGCAGGTGAAACGTGTTAATAAAACTCTTAAAATCCCGAGCGGATATGAAATTGCGATTGACGGGGCGAGGGTTTTTACAGGAATGGATGCCGTGGAATGGGCAAAGAGAGGGGAAGACCTCGGAGCGGGGGAAATATGCGTAAACAGCATTGACCGGGATGGTACTCACACCGGATACGATATAGAAATAACATCATTAATCAGCAAAAATGTCAATATTCCCGTTATTGCGTCCGGAGGAGCAGGCAATCCCGATCATATTGTTGAGGTATTTACAAAAACGGGAGCATCGGCAGCGATTATAAGTTCAATGCTGTATTCTCCGCGATTGGACAGGAATTACTCGGTAAAAGAGATTAAGGACAAGCTTGTGGAATTTAATATTCCTGTAAGGCCCTGGATTGAAAATTATAATGTCTGAAATAACGGCAATATATATGGTTTGTACATATGCAGGCAAATTGACTGTTTCAGCGGGTGCTTGCCATTATTGCATAAAAAGGCCGGTTATGTTAAAATAACGGCGGCAATTAAAAACGTAAACGGACTAAAATACCACGAAGGTATTTGCTTCTCCAGAAGGAGGCAGTATTTTCGTGGTCTTTATTTTTTTGGAGGGGGATTTATGAAGAGAAAAGCAACGAAAAAAATGATACTTTCTGCATTATTTATTGCGCTCGGGCTCGTGCTCCCGTTTTTGACGGGGCAGGTTCCTCAAATCGGCTCAATGCTGCTGCCCATGCACATCCCGATCCTGCTCTGCGGGTTTGTATGCGGAGCACCTTTTGGTTTGGCCGCAGGCTTTATTACACCGCTGTTAAGAAGCCTGATATTCGGAATGCCGCCCATGATGCCGCATGCCGTGGCAATGGCCTTTGAGCTCGCGGCTTATGGTTTTGTTTCGGGTTTTTTATACAGGCTTTTTCAGAAAAGAAAGATATTTGTTTATGCAAGCTTGATTATATCGATGATCTGTGGAAGAATTGTATGGGGGATTGTAAGCTATTTCCTTTACGGTCTCGGCGGCACCGCGTTCACATGGCAGATATTCGCCGCGGGAGCCTTTATAAACGCAATTCCCGGTATTATCCTGCAAATAGTTATAATTCCTCTCATTGTTTTTGCCCTGGAGAAGGGCAACCTGATCGAAAGCGAGTAGCATGCGGTTATGAAAGATATACTGCTGGAACATTACCGGCGTTATCCGCGGATGGATATCCGCGATATGGTTAAGCTGATATACCAGAGTGAGTTCGCCGGAGGCCACTTGATAGAGAACGAAGAAGACAGTTTGCGGCGCCTGAAAGAAGAAATCGAACAAGCGGATAAATCCGGTCATTCGGCATCGGAAAACACCGCTTTGTATGAAAACATAGGCAGCGGGCTGTGCAGGCTTAATCTTCACAGGCTGCGCGGGACAGGAATAAGCGTCCGGACCGTGAACAGGTTTTTTGTCAATACGGCAAACTCGGTATCAGGAAGCATTGCCCGGTTCGAAGATAAACTTCGCGTATTGAGGCAGTGCTGCGAGGACCGCGAGCTTCCGTATCCCGTTGACGAACTTGATAAATTCATCAACGAATACAGGAAAAGCGGATACCCCGCCATCGGGCACAGTGATGATTACCGCACGGAATACTCGCCGTCGTACCGCATTGTTAACGAAGAGTACTGCAAATTCTTCAGCGCGTTTTCGGCGATTGATTCATTAATGCGCACGCGCGGGAGCGTCAATGTAGCGATTGACGGCGGAAGCGGCTCGGGGAAAAGCACATTCGCGTCGTTATTGTCCGGTGTTTATGACTGCAATGTTTTTCACACCGATCACTTTTTCCTGACACCCGCATTGCGCACAGCGGAACGTTTGAATGAAACGGGCGGGAATTTCGATTATGAAAGGTTCAAAGATGAGGTTATAGACGGAATAATGTCGGGTCGCCCTTTCTCGTACCGCGTATATAACTGTTCGAAGCAAACCTTTGACCGCGTAATTGATGTAACACCGAAAAAACTTAACATAATAGAAGGCTGCTACAGTATGCACCCCACATTCGTAAACAGCTACGATTTAAAGATATTCCTGCATACGTCTTCACACGAACAAAACCGCAGGATTCTTGAAAGAAGCGGAAAAGCATTGTATAAAAGGTTTGTCTCTGAATGGATACCGATGGAAAACCGGTATTTCAGCGAGATGAAAATACGCGAACTATGCGATCTCGTATTTGAAACGTGAAAATTAATCAATTTCGACACCGGCTTCGGCGGCTTTCTTCAGGATTGGGTCCGGCAGCTTCTTCTCGCATATAAGAACATCGAGATCGGACATATCCGCGAACGTAAAAGCGAGAACCTTGTTGAACTTGCTTGAGTCCACCATCATAATAACTTTTTTGGCCTTTTTGATAACGGCCTTTTTAAGCTCACATTCAAAGTAATTTGAAACGGTAAACCCGTTTTCAACGGTATATCCCGATGCCGCCATAAACGCTATGTCAATATTAATAAAATCAAGCATCGACATTGAGGTGGGTCCCGAAACGGAAAGGCTGTTATGGTTTAGTTGACCTCCCGTAAGGTATATTGCAATTTTTGGCCTTTTTGTAAGCTCCATCGCGATGTTTATTCCGCTTGTAAGGATTGAGAAAGGTTCATCCGGAATATTTTTAGCAAGGTACATTATCGTACTGCCTGCGTCAAGATAAAGAGAACGCCCGTTGTCAAGGTATTTCATCGCTTTTTTCGCTATTTCCGTTTTGGCTTCCGTATTTTCAGCAGCCCTGAGAGAGTAAGCATCTTCCTCCCCGTGTATCGAGGACAGCTTTTTTAGGCTTACGGCGCCCCCGTGGGTCCTTATAAGGAAACCCCTGTTTTCAAGCGTTGATAAATCACGGCGCAGGGTCATTACCGAAACCTGCGGGAAAATATTTTTCAAATCCGAAATGTGGACTTCTCCCCTGTTATTCAGCAATTCAAGTATCTGTTCCTGTCTTTCGTTGTTCAAATTATTTCCAGCTCCTACTCTTTCCCCGCTTATTATTTATTCTTCTTCGTTCTATCATAACCTATTTGAAAAAAAAGTACAATAGTTTTTAAATATATGTTTGAAATTATCAAATAATATGTTAAAATAGAACATATAATTGATTAAATTAACATTTTGATTGATATTGAAATATCTATTATACTGAAAATATTCCAGGTCTCATTTTTATTATTATGCTGACGAACAGCTTGAACATACCGGAGGAATCGATATGAAAACAATGGCGGTAAGGCTATACGGGAAAAACGACTTAAGACTTGAGGAATTTGAACTTCCCCCGATAAAAAATGACGAAATCCTTGCCAAAATAATTACGGACAGCATTTGCATGTCGACATACAAAACGGTGATACAAGGTAAAGCACATAAAAGAGTGCCTGACGATGTGGATAAAAATCCGGTTATAGTCGGGCATGAATTCTGCGGCGAAATTGTTGAGGTCGGATCAGCACTGCGGGATAAATACGATACGGGAATGAAATTTACGGTGCAGCCGGCTTTGAACCTTAAGGACAATCCGAATGCCGCTCCCGGGTATTCTTTCAGGTATATCGGCGGCAGCGCCACATATGTCATCATACCCAGGGAAATTATAGAGAACGGATGCCTTTTGGAGTATAAAGGCGATGCGTATTTTTACGGCTCGCTTGCCGAACCCATGTCATGCATTATAGGAGCATTTCATGCCGTTTATCATACTGAGGCGGGTAAATATGTCCATGAAATGGGCATAAAACCCGGCGGCAACATGGCTATTCTCGCGGGTGCCGGACCAATGGGGCTCGGCGCGATCGATTATGCGATACATACCGACAGAAAGCCTTCCCGGCTGGTTGTAACAGACATAGATAAAGCGCGGCTTAACAGGGCATCCCGGCTTTACACAGCCGAAGAAGCGAAAAAGAACGGGATTGATCTTGTTTACCTCGACACATCCGATGTTGAAGATCCTGTCGGCGCACTGCTGAACATTACGGGCGGCGAAGGCTATGACGATGTGTTTGTATTCGCTCCCGTAAAAAGTGTTTTGGAACAGGGAGGCAGGATACTTCGGAAAGACGGCTGCCTGAACTTTTTTGCCGGTCCTGTCGATCATTCGTTTACCGCCGGGGTAAATTTCTATAATGTTCACTATAATGCAACACATATCTTGGGCACGAGCGGCGGCAATACCGATGATATGGCTGAAGCGCTGGAAATGATGGCTGACGGCAAAATAAACCCGGCTTCAATGATAACTCATATCGGTGGTTTGGACTGTGTGATTGAAACGGTTATGAAATTGCCCGAAATACCGGGCGGAAAAAAACTTATCTACAATAATATCTCAATGGAGTTGACAGCTATTGACGAATTGGCGGAAAAAGCCGACCGGAATACTTTGTTTTTGCGCCTTGCCGAGATAGTAGAGGCGAATAACGGCCTGTGGTGCTATGAAGCTGAAAAATATCTTCTTGAGAATGCGAAACCAATTGTATTATAAGCGGGTGCCGGGAGTTTCCACTGATTTTTTTGCATGAATATTTCATAATAAATAATCCGTTTATTGAAAGAGGGGAATTTCGGTGGCTATACCTGTTAAAATGCCCAAACAGGGCCAATCGGTGGAAAGCTGCATAATATCCGAATGGTTTGTAAAAAAGGGTGACAAAGTTAAGAAAGGCGACCGGCTGTTTTCTTATGAAACCGATAAGGCTGCGTTTGAAGAAGAATCCGCCGTGGAAGGCACCATCCTTGAAATATTTTTCAACGAAGGGGATGATGTTCCCGTTTTAACGAATGTCTGCGTGATTGGAGAAGAAGGCGAAGACATTTCCGCGTTTATCCCGGGAGGAACCGGGCCGGAACCGCAGGAGGCAAGTCAGCCTGAAAGCATTGAACGGAAAGCTGTCACGGCCGGGAAGGTTTCGGATGCCGTTTTTATTTCGCCCAGGGCAAAAAACCTCGCCGAAAAAACAGGCGTTGATATCCGTTTTGCCGTGCCCACAGGCCCGGGCGGAAGAATTATTGAAAGGGATATCCGGAAGCTGAGGGAAGAAAACCGTCTTATGACGCATGCTGCGAAAGACGGAAGCATTAACGATGAATCCGTTGAAGGAACGGGATTGGGAGGAAGGATTGCCACGTGGGATATAGGCGCGAAACCGGAATCCTCCCGCGTTAATGCCGGTATATCCGGTGCTGAAAAAACAGAATATGAAGACATAAAGCTGACTAATATAAGAAAAGTGATTGGCCGGACAATGCATGAATCGCTTTCGGCAATGGCGCAATTGACGCTGAATACTTCATTCGATGCGACGGATATAATAAACCTGCGAAGGAAGTTAAAGGCAGGCGGAGACAAGACGGGTCTTCCGAATATAACGCTGAACGATATCATAATATACGCGGCAAGCCGTGTGCTTTTGTCGCATAAGGATCTGAACGCGCATTTTCTCGGAGATGCAATACGCAGGTTTTCATGCGTTCATATGGGCGTCGCGGTTGATACCGATCGCGGGCTCATGGTGCCCACTTTGTTCAACTGCGACAGCAAATCGCTTAACAAGATATCTGCTGAAACGAAAGAATTGGCGGAAGAATGCAGGAAGGGCACGATAAACCCGGATAAGCTAAAAGGAGGCACATTTACAATAACTAATCTTGGAGCATTGGGAATAGAGTCCTTTACGCCCGTGATCAATCCTCCTCAGACAGCAATCCTAGGCGTTAATACGATAGAGACAAAAATACGCGAAAACAACGGCGTTATCGAGCCTTACAGCTCAATAAACCTTTCGCTGACATTTGACCACAGGGCTGTTGACGGTGTTCCGGCCGCAAGATTTTTAAAGGATTTGAAAGAATACCTTGAAAATTTTACAATGCGTTTGGCATTTGACAGGAGTTGATATTAATGACGTATGATTTGATTGTTATCGGAGGCGGGCCGGGAGGATATACTGCGGCGGAACGTGCGGGCAGAGCCGGGCTGTCGGTTTTATTGGCCGAAAAGCGCGCTCTCGGCGGAGTATGCCTGAATGAAGGCTGCATTCCGTCAAAGACGTTTTTACACTCCGCTAAGATAGCGGATTACGCAAAGAACGGATCTGCATACGGTGTTATTGCCGAAGGAGTAAAACTTGACCATGCGGCTGTGGTTAGAAGAAAAAACCGCGTGGTTAAAAAGCTTGTTGCAGGCCTTGAAATGAAAATGAAAAAAAACAATGTAACGGTGGTTAACGGAGAAGCGGTTATATCAGGCCGGGCGGATGACGGGTTCCGTGTTAAGGTGAACGATACGGAATATACGGGAAAAAGGCTGCTGATAGCTGCGGGCTCTGTCCCTGCAATGCCGACCGTACCGGGTCTTGAAGATAGTTATAAAAAAGGAATTGCCGTTACAAACCGCGAGATATTCGATATTGAAACAATACCCGAAAGGCTTGTGATTATCGGCGGAGGAGTTATTGGGCTCGAAATGGCCTCTTATTTCAACTCGGCAGGCAGCCGCGTTACCGTAGTTGAAATGCTCGATCATATCGCCGGTCCTACGGACAGGGAAATCTCGGGCATTCTATTAAACAACTTCAGGAAGAAAGGGATCGACTTCCATCTTTCCGCGAAAGTTATCGAAATAAAAGGCAATGAGGTTATATTTGAGTCACCGGAAGGTATACAGAGCGTTTCGGGTGACAAAATTCTTGTGAGTATCGGAAGAAAACCCGATACCAAAGGACTCGGGCTTGAAACAATCGGCGTCGAAACCGACGGCGGAAGGATAATAACCGATGAATTTCTTCGGACAAATATACCGGAAGTTTATGCGGCGGGCGATGTGAACGGGATTTCTATGCTTGCCCATACCGCGTACCGCGAAGCCGAGGCCGCGGTTAATAATATCCTTGGGAAACGTGATCGCATGAGGTATTTCGCCGTTCCGTCGGTGATATATACAAACCCGGAAGTGGCTTCCGTAGGTGAAACGACCGAGAGCGCTCAAGAAAAAGGGCTTGATGTTGAGATAATTAAGCTTCCCCTGTCGTACAGCGGAAGGTATGTGGCCGAAACCGAGCGCGGCGACGGAATCGTGAAAATTCTGATAGACAAACAGTACCGTACAATACGCGGCCTGCACATTATAGGAAGCTATGCTTCAGAGATTATATACGGGGCGGCCGTGATGATGGAAACCGAAATGAGGGTTAACGACATCCGTGAGATTGTATTCCCTCATCCTACGGTTGGCGAGGTAATAAGGGAAGCAATGTTTGAGGCATGAACCCATCACGTGCCTTGCGCGCAAGGAAACGAAACACCCGAAGCAGGCCCCGTGGAAAAATAGCAGCTTGTGGTTGATGCTAAAGCCCAAGCGGGTGGTTCGGGTGCTTTAGGTGACGACGGGCGGCATGCTGCAGCGCCCTGCTGCGTACCGGTAACTGTGGAGCGGGATAATGAGCGGCCCATGATATGGAGACCGCTGTGTGAAAACAGTACAGAAGCGAAGCGTGTTATTGGTATGTGCTTTGCCGCACAAGGAAACGAAACACCCGAGACAGGCCCCGCGAAATAACGCAATAACCCAGCGGGTGGTTTCACGGGTCGAGGCATTGCTGTCGCGTTCCGGTTGTTACGCGGTTCGGGTGCTATCAGTAGCAACGGCATCGAACAATAAAATAAAACGGAGGGGAGACTATGCCCAAGAGCCAGTTTATCGACCCTGCAAAAGTGAGACAAAAAGGGAAGATCACATTTCGGGATATCCCGGTAAACGTGTATGACAAGACAATTGAAGAAGAAAAAAAGAATTACTCGAACCGGGATTTTATAAGGATCTTCCGGGATATGTCAATTATACGCGAATTTGAAACAATGCTTAATTTTATAAAAACAACTGGCGAATATAACGGCGTCAAATACAACCATCCGGGGCCGGCGCACCTGTCGATAGGACAGGAAGCCGCGGCTGTGGGACAGGCGTATCTGCTCGATGAAAACGACTATATTTTCGGCTCTCACAGGAGCCACGGCGAAATACTGGCAAAGGGACTTTCCGCTATTGAAAAAATACCTGAGGATGATCTTTATAAAATTATGAAAGATTTCAGAAACGGCAGGATTCTTAAGGTAGTCGAGGAAAGAAGAAAAGAAGGCGGCAGCGTTAAGGAACTTGCCGTGGATTTCCTGCTTTACGGCGCGCTTGCCGAAATATTCGCGCGCGAAACGGGATTCCAGGCCGGCCTTGGAGGGTCAATGCATGCCTTTTTCACGCCTTTCGGTATATATCCGAACAATGCGATTGTCGGCGGTTCGGCGGATATTGCCGTAGGCGCTGCGCTGTATAAAAAAGTGAACGGGAAAAAGGGGATTGTCATCGCGAACATAGGGGACGGCGCAATGGGATGCGGCCCTGTATGGGAAGCTATCTGCGTCGCGACGATGGATCAGTATAAAAAGCTGTGGGAAGGTGAATACAAAGGCGGGCTGCCTCTTATATTCAATTTCTTCAACAATCACTACGGAATGGGAGGCCAAACATGCGGCGAAACGATGGGTTATGACATGCTTGCGCGTGTGGGCGCAGGCGTCAATCCCGAGCAGATGCACGCCGAAAGGATAGACGGGTTTAACCCTCTCGCTGTTATTGACGCAATCAGGAGGAAGAAAAAAATCCTTGAGGAAAAAGAAGGCCCGGTACTGCTTGATACGGTTACATACCGCTATTCCGGTCATTCTCCGTCCGACGCGTCAAGCTACAGGACGAAGGAAGAAATTGACGCGTGGATGGCAGTCGATCCGCTTATTACATACAGAAAACAGCTTATTGACGCGGGTATCGGGACAGATGATACGTTTGAGCGGATACTTTCCGAAACGCGTGATCTGATACTTAAAACAGCCAGGCTTGCGACCGATGATTCCGTATCTCCGAGAATGGACCTGTATAAAAATCCGGATGCAATCGGAAACCTTATGTTTTCAAACGGCAGGCAGGAGAAAATGGAGGACAGGGAAGTCGACGTGCTTATACCAAAAGAAGAAAACCCGCAGTGGATAAGGATCAGGAAAAAGGAACGTTTCGGTTACGACAGCAGCGGAAACGTTGTGCCGAAAAACAGGGTGTTCCAGTTACGAGACGCGATATTCGAAGCGATGATTGATAAATTCTACACCGATCCGACAATGATTGCTTACGGTGAAGAAAACCGCGACTGGGGAGGCGCGTTTGCCGTATACCGCGGTTTAACCGAATCGCTTCCTTATCACAGGCTTTTCAATACTCCTATCTCGGAAGGGGCAATCGTCGGTTCGGCGGTAGGATACGGCCTTTGCGGGGGCCGTGTAGTTGTGGAATTAATGTACAACGATTTTCTCGGCCGCGCGGGGGATGAAGTATTTAACCAGTTGTCAAAATGGCAGGCGATGAGCGCGGGGCAATTGAAAATGCCAGTTGTGGTGCGCATCTCCGTCGGTTCTAAATACGGCGCGCAGCATTCGCAGGACTGGACTTCAATTATAGCGCATATACCCGGCTTAAAATGTGTTTTTCCGGCGACGCCGTACGACGCGAAAGGACTAATGAACAGTGCGCTGATGGGTACCGATCCCGTTGTATTTTTTGAAAGCCAGAGGATATATGATATAGGGGAACTGTTCCACGAAGGAGGAGTCCCCGAAGGGTACTACGAAATACCGATAGGCGAGCCCGATATAAAAAAGGAAGGCAGCGATATTACGATTGTTACAATCGGCGCCGCATTGTACAGGGCGGTTGAAGCGGCAAAAATACTTGACGAAAAGTATGGGCTGTCGGCGGAAATCATTGACGCGAGAAGCCTTGTTCCTTTTAATTATGAGAAGGTAATAGAATCGGTAAAGAAAACAGGGCGGATACTGCTGGTAAGCGACGCGTGCGAAAGAGGTTCGTTTGTTAAGAACATGGCGCAGACAATTACCGAAATGGCGTTTGATTATCTTGACGCGCCTCCGGTAGTGGTAGGTTCAAGAAACTGGATTACACCCGCGCATGAGCTTGAAGATTTCTTTTTCCCGCAGCCGGAATGGATAATTGACGCAATACACCAAAAGATCCTGCTGCTTAACGGGCATGTCGCAAAACACAACTTTACGAACAATGAAATGATAAGACTGAATAAACTCGGGGTTTAAAGGTTTTGAAAGGGGAATTGATATGACCTGCAGATTGCTTGAAGGTAAAACGGCAGTTGTCACGGGGGCGGCCCAGGGGCTTGGGGAAGCTTTGGCAAGGCGTCTTTACAGGGAAGGCTGCAGCGTGGTTATCGCGGATATAAATTATGAAAAAGCGGTGGAAGTTGCCGACTCGATGCCGGGCTGCATACCCTTTGAAGTTGACGTAACAAATGAAGAGCAGGTTGAAGCGTTGTTCGATAAGACCGTAAGGACATACGGCACTGTCGATATACTTGTCGCGAACGCCGCAATCCTTATATCAAAACCTGTTATCGAATACCCTCTTGATGAATGGAAAAGGATGATGGATGTAAATATCACCGGCTACTTTCTGTGCGCGAGGGCTGCGGCGAGGATAATGGCAAAAAACAGGAGCGGGGTTATCATCCAGATAAACAGCAAATCCGGAAAAAAGGGATCTTATAAAAATTCCGCATACGCGGCAAGCAAGTTCGCCGGAATCGGGTTTACGCAGAGCCTCGCGCTTGAAATGGCCGAATACGGGGTCCGCGTGAACGCGATCTGCCCGGGCAATCTGTTGGATTCGCCTTTGTGGGTGAACAGCCTGTATAAGCAGTACGCGAAAAACCAGGGATTAACCGAAGAACAGGTTCGCGAGAAATATCTAAGCCAGGTTCCTCTTAAGCGCGGATGTACATACGATGACGTAGCCAATGTGATGGTGTTCCTCGCGTCGGATCAATCCGCATATATGACCGGACAGGCCATTAATGTCACGGGCGGGCAGGAGATGAGATAACCTTGCGATTTTCGCCGGAATGTGCGATAAAACAGCAGGAGGAAAGATGAACGAATTAAACGAATTAATTGAACAGTTAAACGACTATGACAAAAGTACGCGGCTTTCGGCCGTAAAAAAACTTTACCGGTTGTACACGGACGGGAATATAAAAAAACAGCCCGTTGATTATGAATATGTGAACAACCACATACATACGACATATTCGTTTTCTCCGTATTCACCGTCGAAAGCGGTGTGGATGGCTTTTATTTCGGGTCTTTCAACCGCGGGAATAATGGATCATGATTCCGTCGGCGGGGTTAATGAATTTATTGAAGCGGGCAGTATTGTTAATATAGCGACCACTGTCGGCATGGAAGTAAGGGTTGATATGTCGGGAACGCGGCTTGAAGCCAAAAGGATTAACAATCCGGATCAGGCCGGGATAGCATATGTCGCGATGCATGGAATACCGCACGGGCAGTTGGAGAAAACAAGCCGTTTTATTAAACCGTACCAGCATGAGCGCGGCAGGAGAAACGAACTGATGGTGGAAAACATAAACGCCCTTGTCGGGAATTACGGCATTAAACTTGATTACGAAAAGGATGTGCTGCCCGTATCAATGTTCCACGACGGCGGTTCCGTCACCGAAAGGCATATCCTTTACGCTCTTTCTAAAAAGCTCATATCGCGTTTCGGCAAGGGCAAAAACCTTGTCGGCTTTCTTAAAGACAGACTTCGAATTCAAATTATACCCGGCCTTGAACAGCTTCTTTCAGATGAACGGAATCCTTATTACGATTATGATTTGCTCGGCGTTTTGAAAAGCGATTTTGTTGAAAGGTTTTATGTACCTGCCGATAAAGAATGCCCGCATGTTACCAAATTCATAGGGCTGTGCCAGGAAACCGGTTCGATAGCCGCGTATGCGTATCTGGGCGATGTCGATGTTTCCGTCACGGGGGACAAGAAAAAACAAAAATTTGAAGATGATTATCTCGATTTGCTGTTTGAAGAAATCACACGTCTTGGCTTTAAGGCCGTAACATACGCGCCTTCAAGAAATACGAAAGAACAGCTTCTTCGGATTAAGGAATACTGCGACCGGTACGGTCTGTTCCAGATAAGCGGCGAGGACATAAACACGCCGAGGCAGAAATTCATATGCAGCGCTTTAAAAGATGAAATGTTCGAAAATCTGAAAGACGCCGCATGGGCGTTAATCGGACATGAGAAAGCGGCTTCGTCGGATCCCGGCAAGGCAATGTTTTCACCGGCTTCCGATGCGATATTTATGGATTTAAACGACAGAATAAGTTATTATAAAAATATAGGTAAAAATGGTGCTTATGACAGTTGAAAAAATAACGGCCGAACAGTAAAGTAAGCTATACTAAAAAATAATAGTTCAGAGAGATATTTAAGCGGAAGCGCATTTGCTGTTATTCATGTTACATTTTGAGGGGAGGTAATTCGTATGAAGCATGTCCTGGCGTTTGATTATGGAGCCGGCAGCGGAAGGGGTGTAATAGGAAGTTTTGACGGGAGCAGGCTTTCGCTGAAGGAAGTGCACAGGTTTTCAAACGACCCGGTACAGATAGGAAAAAGTCTTCATTGGGATGTCCTCAGGTTGTATCATGAAATGAAGCAGGGTATTGCAAAGGCTAACTTCGAAACGAACGGAAATATTTCCGGCATCGGTATTGACACATGGGGTGTAGATTTCGGGCTTCTGGACGCGAATGACGTACTGCTTGGCAATCCGTTTCACTATCGCGACTCAGGCACCGAAGGAATGATCGATGAGGTGCTTAAGATTGTAAGCCGTTTGGATATATACCATGATACGGGAATTTCATTTCAAATTTTCAACACGCTATATCAACTGTTCTCAATGGTGAAAAATAAGTGCAGCTATCTTGAAAAAGCGGAAACACTGCTGTTTATGCCGGATTTGTTTACTTTTTTCCTGACCGGGAACAAAGCCTGTGAATTCACTATTGCTTCCACTTCGCAAATGGTTCTTGCAGGCAGAGGAACATGGGCTTATGATTTGCTTAATAAATTGGGCATACCTGTTCAAATACTGCCGGATATCGTTGATACCTGCACGCATGCGGGGAATTTGCAGAGCCACATCCGGGAAGAACTTGGAGTGCCCGCGATTCCCGTGATATACGTAGCCAGCCATGATACCGCTTCGGCGATTATTTCGGTGCCTTTTGAGAACAGCAATGACGCATACTTAAGCAGCGGTACATGGTCGCTGCTCGGGGTTGAATGCGAAAAACCGCTAATTAATGATATTACGATGAGCCTTAATTATACAAATGAAGGCGGGATTAACAGGACCGTATGCCTGCTGAAAAATATAATGGGCTTATGGATTTACGAGGAATGCCGCAGGGCGTGGAAGAAGGAAGGCTTAACGCTGAGTTACGACGAAATGAATGCGATGGCCGAGGTCGCGAAACCGTTCCAGGCTTTTATTGATGTGGACGATGATTCTTTTTACAGCCCCGGAAATATGCCCGAAAAAGTTATTTCGTACTGTAAGCGGACAGCGCAGAAAGCTCCGGAAGATATCGGCGGCATAATAAGGGTTGTTATGGAAAGCCTGGCGATGAAATACAAAAGCTCCGTCGATGGACTGGAAAAGATAACAGGGAAAAGCATTCCCGTGCTGCATATAGTCGGAGGCGGGTGCAAAAACAGGATTCTCAATCGTTATACGGCAAATGTGCTGAACCGTAAAGTTACTGCAGGTCCCGTGGAAGCGACTGCGGTCGGGAATGTGCTGGCCCAGTTGATCGCACTGAAAGAAATATCGGATGTCAATCAGGCAAGAGATGTGGTAAAGCGTTCGTTCCCAACCGAAGAATACCTGCCTGAAGATACCGGGATTTGGGAAGACGCGTACGACCGTTACCTGCAGATTATTGAAAATCCTGTAGGATAAGTGGTGATATAATACTTTCGGGAGAGGGAACTTGTATGGAGTTTATTAAGAATTATTACGAAAATCCGGATATGCTTCATGAAAACTGCGAAAAACCGAGAGCTTATTTCATACCGTATGACACGGAAGAAAAAGCCGAAAAAGGATTTCGCGGCGACTCGAAATTTTTCAAAAGCCTGAACGGAATGTGGAAATTCAGGTATTTCGAACAGGTAAAAGACGTGAACTGCGAATTTTACAAGGAAGGGTTTTGCACCGATGACTGGGACGATATTATCGTTCCGTCTAACTGGCAGATGAACGGTTATGAAAAGCCTAATTACACGAATGTAAACTATCCGTACCCGTGCGATCCTCCGTATGTTCCCAATGAAAACCCCGCGGGGATATACATAAAAAACATTGTCATTTATCCGGTCGAAGGCAAGAAATACTATATTAATTTCGAAGGGGTTAATTCGTGCTTTTTTCTTTGGGTAAACGGCAAATATACGGGATACAGCCAGGTAAGCCATATGACTTCGGAGTTTGACATAACGCAGTCGGTTAAGCACGGAATAAACACCGTTGCGGTTATGGTTCTGAAATGGTGTGACGGGAGCTACCTGGAAGATCAGGATATGTGGAGGCTTTCAGGGATATTCCGCGATGTTTACATATTGGAAAGGGATCAGGTACACATATCCGATATATTTGTCAAAACTCAGTTTGATAACGGCTTTGACCGCGCGATCGTAAGCTGTGAACTGGAAACAGCCGGTTCCGAAGCGCTTGGCCTGAAGGCGGTTCTTAAAGACCCGCACGGCAATACCATATGCGTTGAAGAAACAGCTATAAAATGCGCAGGGGCAGTCAGGTTTGACGTTTCAAAACCGCTGCTGTGGACAGCCGAAACTCCGTACCTGTACACTCTGTGCCTGTATTCCGGCGAGGAAGTAATTCATATAAAGACCGGCCTTCGGAAAATAGAAGTAAAAGATTCGGTAATCCTGGTAAACGGCCGTCCGGTCAAGTTTAAGGGAGTAAACAGGCATGATTTCCACCCGGAACTCGGGCATGTTGTGCCGGTACAGGAAATTAAGCGCGATCTTGTGCTTATGAAACGGCATAATATAAACGCTATACGCACATCTCATTATCCGAATGATCCAAGGTTACTCGAATACTGCGATGAAATGGGATTCTACGTTATCGACGAGGCCGATCTCGAATGTCACGGGTTATGCAATACGGGGCAAATCGATATGCTTGCGTCTGATCCGCGGTATGAAAAAGCATTTGTTGACAGGATGAAGCTTATGGTCGAACGGGACAAAAACCATCCTTGTATTGTTATGTGGTCCCTCGGAAATGAATCGGGATACGGAATAAATCACATAAAAATGGCCGAATGGGCAAAAAGCAGGGACAACAGCCGCCTCATACACTATGAAGGCGCCTCCGGTGTTGATCCGACCCGCTGGCATGAAACAAAATGCCTTGATGTGATAAGTTTCATGTATCCTTCTCTCCGTGACATTACCGACAGAATACTTTCGATACCCGGTGAAAAAAGGCCGGTGGTATTATGCGAATACAGTCATGCGATGGGGAACGGCCCGGGCGACTTAAAGGATTACTGGGATCTGATATATGAAAACAAACGGCTTTCCGGGGCTTTTGTCTGGGAATGGAAGGATCACGGGATAAAAACCCGCACGCAGGACGGAACGGAGTATTATGCCTACGGCGGGGATTTCGGAGACGAACCGAATGACGGCAATTTCTGCATAGACGGGCTTGTATATCCCGACAGAAGGCCGCATACAGGGCTGTTCGAACTGAAACAGGTAATCGCGCCCGTTAAAACGGAAGCCGACGATTTGAAAGCCGGAAGAATCAGGGTTAAAAACCTGTATGATTTCTGCGACTTTTCAAATATTATTTTAAACTGGAAAATTGAATGCGACGGGAAATTTATCGACGGTGGAGTTGTATGCGATATAAATCTTAAACCGCATGAATCATGCACTGTCACTTTACCGCTGCCTGACTGCAGCACACTGCCCGGCAGGTGTTTTCTTATTGTATGGTATACGCTGAAAAAGGAAACGGCATGGGCGGACAGGGGACATATGCTCGCACGGTTCCAGTTTGAAATTCCTGCAGGCGGTCGCGTGAAGAAAAAGATCGAAGTATCGCAGATGGAACGTTTGGATGCCTCCAAATCCGGTCATTCGCTGGTCATTAACGGTACAAACTTTAAATATGTGATAGATACGGCGACGGGAATGTTCAGTTCAATAGAACATAACGGGGTAAAGTTTATCAGTGAACAGCCAGGGTTCGCTGTCTGGAGAGCCCCGACGGACAACGACCGGTATATCAGGGAAAAATGGGAGGCCGAAGGTTACAACAGGATTATTCCGCATATTTATTCGGTCAATTATGAAACCGTAAGCGACAGATGTGTTTCAATCTCGGGCAGCTATTCATTGGGCGGCTTCTCAAAAATGCCCGTAATAAAAGGGAAATTGAGATGGCTTGTATTCGGAAGCGGAGATATCCTGTTTGAAACTTATGCCGATGTCAGGGAAGGAGTTCCGTACCTTCCAAGATTCGGCCTGCGTTTTGTAATGCCGCCCGGATACGAGTTCGTCGAATATTTCGGTTTCGGCCCTCATGAGAGTTATATCGATAAAAGGCGGAGTACGTATAAATCAAGGTTCTCGGCCAAAGTATCGCAAATGCACGAAGATTACATCATGCCGCAGGAAAACGGCAGCCATTATTCGACCGAATGGGCGCTTGTTTCGAACCAGTATGGAATGGGACTGCTTTTTATCGGCATCGATGATTTTTCATTCAACGCTTCCCATTTTACACCGGAAGATCTTACAAACGCACGGCACAACTATGAACTGAAACCGAGAAAGGAGACTATAGTGCACGTGGATTACAAAATGAGCGGTGTGGGTTCGGCGAGCTGCGGACCGGAACTGCTTGAAAAATACAGGCTTTCGGACTCAACAATGCATTACAGGCTGCGGATTAAACCAGTGTTCAGCGCCGAGAACTCCGTTATTGACATAGTACGCAGCGAAGTCCCGTTCCTGTAAAAAATCGGCTGTCAACACAAAAACGAAAAATATGGGAAGCTTTGCATGACAGCGCTTCAGAACCGTTCAAACAACGGCAGCGTGCCCAAACCCTGCGTGTCCTTGCACATTTGAAGAAGCTGATTGCCGTTGATGCATTTTATTACGTTAAGATGGCAGAAATTTCTCGTGTTGTTCTTGAAATCTCCAAGGGTAATTAACATACCCCTGTAGATCCCGTTTTCGCGCATATGCTTTGCGAGTTTTTTCGCCTGTTCTATTTCCATAAGGTGCTGATAGCGCTCTTTTCGCGCCTGTACGTATAATATATCGTTAAGAATTATACCTGTTCCGCCCTCGCCGAAATGATCGGACATGCGGACGCGGTATCCCATTCTTTTGAAAATTTCGGCTACAACATATTCGAAATCTTTGTTCCTGAGAAACAAAAGGTCTTCTTTGCTGTTGATGGTATCGAAAAGCAGGCTGATCCTGACCAGGTAAATTATATGATAAATACGTTTTGCAAGCTCCATAAAAAACCAGGTTATCATGATAAGTATTAAGAATAAAATTAACATAATACCACCCCAACCTAGTTTATGGATGCCTTAATTATACTATACCAGGAATAAATTGTATATGATTCAAGAAATAATTAGCAGTGTTGTTTTTTGATAAATTTATTTCAATAAGCGTTTATATGCAAACTACCGGTTTGCTTATACTGCTCCGGCAATATTTTATACAAAAACGGTTTCCCGCAGTTTCTCCGATCATAACGATAGGTGTTTTTTTGATGGTTATAGGGATGACCTGAGTAATTTGTAAAAGAAAAAGCATTTGAACTAAATTATGTTATTATATATACTAAATAATTGAAACTTTTTAGCAGATTTTTCGTCATATATATTTGGAGCTTATTAGAAAAGCTTGTACCGTTCCTTTGGCTGTCAAAACGTCGGAAGAAGCAACCCGCAAGATTTCCTCCGCCGTTTTAAATAAAATAATACGCGTATTTACAGCATAAGATCAGCAGTATAGCGGGCTAAAAGGAGAGATTATGGAAACAATAATAAAGATTAAGGACCTGAAAAAGGTATACCGGATGGGCCAGGAAAAAGTCTATGCGCTAAACGGGATTAACCTTGAAATAAAAAAAGGTGAAATCTGCTGTTTATACGGGGCTTCCGGCTCCGGAAAAACGACTCTGCTGAACATGGTCGCAGGTCTTGAAAAACCGACTAAGGGCAGTATTCTTGTAAAAAACATTCCTGTTGAAAAGCTGAATGAAGTACAGCTTGCAAAATTCAGGCAAAAGTATGTAGGTTTTATTTTTCAATCGTATAATCTTCTGCCAAACCTTACCGCCCTTGAAAATGTATGTCTTCCCCTTATATTTAAAGGGTATCCGAAAAAAATCAGGGAAAAAGAGGCAGTAAAAATGCTTAAAGCCGTAGGTCTCGGCGACAGGCTTAACCATAAGCCTAACCAGATGAGCGGCGGACAGCAGCAGCGTGTCAGTATTGCGCGCGCGTTTGTCGAAAAGCCGGAAATAATACTGGCAGATGAGCCAACGGGAAATCTCGATACGAAAACCACGATTGAGATAATGGAGCTTATTGCCGGTATGGCTGAAAAATACGGTCAGACAGTGCTGCTCGTTTCCCATGACAGTGAGGCTTTACCGTATGCCGACAGGATTGTACATATGAGGGACGGGGTTATTGAAAATATCGAAGAAAAAGAAAAATATAAGGTTAAGGAGTGTGCAAACAAATGAGTAAACGGCTTAATGGTATTCTGTTAGTGATTATGGTGCTGACCATGCTTCTCGGAGCGAATAACTTTGTATTTGCCGATGAATCCGGAGAAAGCGGGGGAACCGGAGATGAAGGTAGTATAGAGATAATCGGTGTAGCCACACCGATACGCAATACAGGGAATATAATACACGAAGACCATGAATTTATATTAAAAATAACGGTACGTAACGACACAAACAAAGATATAACTCTCAGTAAAATTAAGTTTGGTGACAATGTTTCTTTTTCGCCTTCGGATAATGAGTGGGAAAAGACATGGAAAGAAATAATAAATGCCGGAGACTACGGAGAAAGGGAATTCGTGTTCTTTTATGGAGGCCTTACCATAAGAGATCTGGAGGTGACCATAACTTATTCGGATGGCGGCGCTGAAAAAGAGCATACCGATACCATATACATAAATAACATACAACCCAGAGAACCATCCGGCGGAAGCGGCAGCAGCGATCCTTCAAAATACAAGCCTGTTCTCGCGCTTTATTCGGCGGCTATCCCCGAAGGAAAGTCGGGAGGGATATTAAACATTCCGCTTACAATAACAAACTACACGGATTATGAAGCAAGGCGGGTGCGGATTACGCCGCTGTTTGCGGATATTCAGGATAATCCTTTCGTTATAGATCGCATGATGGTGTATGAAGAAGTAGCGAGAATCAACAAGCAAAAACCCGTAAATATCAACTTGCAGTTTACAATCGACAAAAACGCGAAAACGGGTACTTATACGATACCGTTAAAACTTACATATAAAAATATTTATGGAGTTGATTTTGAAGAAACAATAGAGGTTTTTGTAAAAATCACAAACACGAACATTCCGGCGCAGCTTGTTGTGATGTCAGCTTCGTCGAATCCTTCCGTTGTTCAGCCTGAACAGGAATTCACAGTAACTTTTGATTTGTGGAATACGGGAACCATTGCAGCCGAAAATGTAACGGTTGACATCAAAGACGCAGGAGAATTCCATGTACTTAATAATATTACGAAGCAGTATTTCTACGAGCTTAAGGGCTTGAATAACATCAATGTTACATACAGGTTCAAATCGAAAAAGGATTTGGAGACAGGCACGTATCCGGTAACAATATCGTTAAGCCATAAGGACGCGGCGGCTCCCGAAACATATACGATGTATGTATATGTCGAGGGCGGCGAAGAAGAAGAGGAAAAACACGATGCGGATATTATAACTGAAAACATTACAGCCCCGAAAGAAGCCGTTCTTGCGGGACAGCCGTTTACCGTCTCAATGGCTCTTAAAAACACAGGCACAACAGCAGCCGAAAATGTCAAAATTACGGTGGAATCGGATGATAAGATCCTTCCGCAGTCCCTCAATGTAATGACCATTAATAAAATAGAAGCCGGCGAAAGTGTTCCGGTCGCTTTCAGCTTTCTTGCAGCAAAAGAAAGCGAAAGCCGGTCATATCCGATAAAGGCTGTAATTGAATATAAGAATGGGGATGAAAGCGTCAGGAAAGAACAGTATGTCGGGGTGCTTGTAGAAAGCACGGAAAAGAAAACCACGCTGAATACTGTGCCGAAAATCATAATTTCCGAATACTCAACCGAACCAGGGATGGTTAATGCAGGAGAAAACTTTACGCTAAGAATGAAGTTCCTGAACACAAGCAAGCTGAAGTCCGTGCAGAATATGAAAATAACGCTTGTTGTCGACGAGGGCAGCGAAGAGACTGGGAGCGTATTCACACCCGTCCAGTCAAGCAACACTTTCTATATTGACAACCTGGAACCGGGCGAAACTTCGGAGAAAGAAATGGTTATGTATACGATTCCCGACGCGAAAGCAAAAACCTATGTTGTTAAAACGCTTTTCGAATACGAATATGAGGAACAGGACCAGATAAAGCAGTTCAATATGCAGGACGTTTTCGGCATTCCCGTTGTACAGCCGGCAAAGCTTGAAACAACCGATGTCATAGTATCCGAACCGGCATTTGTAGGAGAACCTGTGTATTTAATGGCGGAGTTTTACAATATGGGAAAGGTAACTCTTTACAATCTAATGGTTAAGGCCGAGGGCGACTTTGACGCGAAAGAATCGAATTATTTCGTCGGTAATTTTGAAATGGGAAGAAGCGATTATTACGAAGCTCCTGTTACTCCGCTTCAGCCGGGAGAACTGCATGGCGTCCTTGTATTTACGTTTGAAGACGCGGCGGGGAAATCGCACAGGATTGAAAGAGAGTTCACGATTAACGCAGTGCAATCGGAACCGGTAATGAACCCGAACTTCCCAGGCGGGTTTCCGGGTATGGACGGCGGAATTCCAGGCATGGAACGCCCGCAGAAGTCCGGTTTTCCTGTTATCCCGGTAGCGATTGGCGGCGGTGCTGTCGTTGTGGTAGTGGTTGTCCTTATTATCATACTTAAAAAACGCAAGAAGAAGAAAGAGATGATTTTAGATGAAGATATTTGACATAATAAGAATGGCGTTCAGAAACCTGTTCAGAAGCAAAGTAAGGACAATATTAACGGTCCTTGGCATTATTATAGGCACAACCGCGATCATTATCATGCTGTCCCTTGGGATCGCGATGAATGTCTCATACAGGGAACAGATGAGCAGGATGGGAAGCCTGAATGTAATTAACGTGTATCCGAATTATGATAATATACAAACCGGAAGAAGAGGACGGAATGATGTATGGGTTGAGCCTACAATCAGCCAGGAGGAACTTGATAAAATAAAGCAGATACCGAACGTTGAAGCCGTAACCCCGTTTTACCAGACGAGTGTTAAGATGGAGATCGGCAAGTATCTTGGCTATGTAACCATCGTCGGTATAGAGCCTGACGCAATGGCTTCTCTTGAATATAAAGCGGCGGAAGGAAGGCTTCTGAACCCGGACGATAAGATGCAGATTGTATTCGGTTCAAATATGAAAGATCAGTTTTACAACCCGAAGGAAATGAGAAGAGGCCGTATGTATTTCGGATGGGGCGGGTCAGGAGAGGAAAAGGATATTAACTTCCTTGAAGACAGGATAAATATGACTTTTGACATGAGTTACGGCGATCGCTATCCGGGGAGCCAGACCGGAAAAAAGCCCAAACTTTACAGGGTGGAAGGCGTCGGGATTCTTGAAGAGGGAAACTGGGAAACCGCATACCAGGCGTATATGAATATTCATGAGCTTGTAAAACTCGACCAGGAATATAAACAGCAGCAGGCCAATCCCGATCAGAAAAACAGGAAAAGAAAAACCGAGGAAGTCGGATTTCAGCAGGCAAAAGTCAAAGTCAACGAAATAAAGAACGTGCTTGAGGTACAGGAGCAGATTCGCGCTATCGGGTTAAACGCCTGGAGTATGGCCGAATCCCTTGAGGCTGCGAACAAAACCCAGGGCGTAATGCAGGGCGTTCTCGGGGGTATAGGAGCAATATCACTCCTCGTTGCGGCGATTGGCATCGCAAATACAATGATAATGGCCATATACGAAAGAACGAAGGAAATCGGTATTATGAAGGTTATAGGCGCGAGGATAAAGGATATAAGAAGACTGTTCCTGTATGAAGCGTCGATGATTGGCTTTATCGGAGGTGTATTAGGCATCGCCTTCAGCTTCGGAATATCCTATTTACTGAACACTGTTGGAGTACGGTTTTTAGGCGGTATGGGTATGGGAATGCCGGATGCGAAACTGTCCATTATCCCCGTATGGCTTGCGTTAATGGGAATGGTGTTCAGCGCTTTAATCGGGCTTATTTCGGGATTTTTCCCGGCACGCAAGGCGACAAAGCTGAGCGCCTTATCGGCTATACATACCGAATAGCCTAAGCAATTTGAACTGTGGTATTTATCGGAGAAGGCAGACAGCAGTTTCCGCTGTCTGCCTTTGATTTTTAGACGGCTATTTTCTGTTTTCTTACGCAAATGCCCGAGAATTCCGATGCCTCTGTAACGTATGATAATCTTTTGTTCCGCTGTTCCTAAATAACGCTCACGTTTGCCCACTTCAATGCGCTCTCTTCAGTCTTGTTTATCCGAATATAAAATTCGAGAATCTGCAGCTAGCAAACCCGTCCATTCAACATATGCCTGTATACAGTTTCCGTTCACCGGGCCGGTACTATGCCTGAAGCCGCCGTATCCCTTGGACTTTACCGGCTATGTGAGCATTTTTTGCAGTAACCTTATCAATATAATTTACATAATATAAACTACAGTTACTATCTCAGGATGGTCCAATGTTGGTACACCGATAGTTAATCCTGATTGAAGAATGTATTGATGAAGGAGTGCAGGAAAATGCAAAAATATGCCGTGTTAATGGCAGGTGGTTCGGGAACGAGGCTTTGGCCCATTTCAAAGGAAACCCGTCCGAAACAGTTTATTCCCGTAGAGGATGACAGTCCTATGCTGGTTCAGGCCATTAAACGCTTATGCAAGGTTGTTCAACCTGAGCAATGCTTTATTATAACAACACTGCCTTTAACAGATATTACGAAAAAGATAGCGGGTGAATACATTCCGGAATCGAATATCCTGTCGGAACCGGACAGGAAAAACACTGCCGCATGCATTGCTTATGCAACGCTTTTGCTGCGGAAAAGATATAAGGAAGGGGTTCTATGCTTTGTACCGGCAGATGGATATGTAAAAGATACGGAAGGGTATGCGGAAGCTTTGCAATTGGCATTCGACACCGCTGAAAGGACTAACGGCCTTGTTGTTATCGGAGTCAAACCAGCCTATCCTTCAACCGGATACGGCTATATACATGTTGAACCTGTAACAGGTGCCGGTGTGAAAACATCACGGGTTTTGAATTTTATTGAGAAACCGGCTCCGGAAGTGGCCCAGGAGCTTGTTCGTTCAGACGATTATTTGTGGAACTGCGGGATTGTGGTCGGCACAATGGATGCCATTATACGGAATATAAAAGAATACATTCCTGAACATTACGATAAGCTTTCGGACGCGTTGGAAAAAGAAGAAGACGAAGCTTCCGTCCTTATTGAGAAAGCCTACCACGAGATTCATAGCATTTCCTTTGACAACGGAGTTCTTGAAAAATGTGCTTCATCACTGTATGCCGTAAGGGCATTCTTTGACTGGGATGATATCGGCAGCCTGGATGCTCTGGCAAAAACTCTGGAAGAGGATTCCGAAGGCAATCGGGTAAAAGGACGCCATATCGGAATCAATACAACAAATTCCGTCATTTACGGGAAAGATATCGCAATCTGCACGATAGACATCGATAACATGATTGTAGCCGGTACAAAAGACGAAGTGCTGGTTTGCCCGAGGAATAAATCCCAGAAGATAAAAAATCTTGTGGATAAATTGAAACAGCAAGGCCATGCGGATCTTCTCTGAGAAACGGGACATACAGGGGGTGAACGAATGACAAAAACAAAGTTCTTATTAATAAGAGAAATAGCCGCGGGATTATGGCATGAAATGCACCATGTTCTAACCCAACTGCTTGCTGCGGAAATCCTGCAAAGGATTCCGGTTGTTTACTGGGGTGAAGGCAGCCTGTATGCCTCGTCCGATGGTTCCAACGCATTTGAACAGTTTTTTCTTCCGGTATCAGGCTGCAATGTGCATGATCTGGCGAAGGAGGAGTTCTCCTTTTATCCTAAACGGTGGAACAGCGCGAATATCCTCCTGCCAAATCCGCATCCCATTGTAGATGACGGGCATGGAACGGATCATCTGGCTGAGTGCGATGCGGATGTTTGTGTCCGGGATACATATATCGATGTTGAAAAGATCATCCCTTTTATACCGGAAGAGCATCCGCTCTACGGACTTAACCGCAGGGATTTGTTTTACCATCTGATACACAAATACATCCGCCTTCAAAAGGAAGTCCGGGCGTTAATCGATGCTTTCTATGATGAGAATATGAAAGGCACTGCTTTTTTGGCGGTACACATCCGAAGCAGCGATAAAATTGTGGAAGTACGACACCTGCATGAGTTAAACAGTCGGTATCCCCGGGAAATAGAAAAGGTTCTGCAGGCAAATCCGGGTATACGGATATTTTTGATGACCGACTGCATTGAAATCCTGGAAGAGTATAAAAAAAGGTATGGCGACCTTTTAATCCATACTGAGTGCAGAAGGGTTCCCGGGAACGGGCAGGGGGTCCATTTTCAGGAATACCCGGATAACAGGCGGAAGGGTTTTGAAATCATCCTGGATACATGGCTTGCCGCAAGGTGTGATTTCTTTATCGGCAACGGATATTCCAACGTATCGGCAGCTGTCAGTGAACTAAAAAACTGGAAGAATGACAGGATCAAGCTTTTATATTGACTGAAAGAGGCGATGAAGTATGGAAAAAAGCAAATGGATCGAAATGTATAGGACCATGCGACTCATCCGCTTGATTGAACAAAGAATCAATGATGAATACAAGTTTGACGAAATCAAAACGCCGATCCATCTGTCCATCGGACAGGAAGCGGTGGCGGCCGGTGTTTGCATCCACCTTCGAAAGGATGATTACGTTTTCGGCACCCATAGAAGCCATGCGCAATACATTGCAAAAGGCGGAGACATTAAAAAAATGATCGCCGAATTGTACCTGAGAAAAACCGGTTGCGCCTATGGAAGAGGCGGGTCAATGCATCTTGTCGATCCGGATGTCGGGATACTCGGATCTTCGGCGATAGTCGGAGGGAATATTCCGCTCGGAACCGGTACTGCCCTGGCATCAAAGATTCTGAAGAATGACAGGGTAACCGTTGTCTTTTTTGGCGACGGCGCCGCTGATGAAGGCACGTTCCATGAAAGCCTGAACTTTGCTTCACTGAAAAAGCTGCCTGTAGTTTATGTATGTGAAAACAATTTTTACGCTATTAACTCACATCAGCTTTCACGACAGGTTGGCGACAACATTTACAAATGGGCGCAGAATTATGGAATGCCGGGTTATCGGATTGACGGAAACGATGTATTGGAAGTTTCCGATTATGCCGAAAAAGCTATTTCCAGATGCCGGAACGGTGAAGGTCCCACGCTGATTGAATGCCTGACCTACAGGTGGAAAGGGCATATCGGAACGGTGGACGACGTAGGGGACGGTTACAGACCGAAAGAGGAATACGATTACTGGGTTTCCAGATGCCCGATAAAACGGTTCTCGGAATACCTTATCAATATGGGAGTTTTGAACAGTGAACTTATAGAAAGCATCGATCGGGAAATTTACAGCTTGATAGAAGAAGCGTTCAATTTCGCGCAGAACTCTCCGAAGCCGTCGCCCAGTGAACTGCTCGATTATGTGTATGCGGATCATACAGGCTGAGGCGTACCGGGAACAGATGAGTAAAAGAAGGATGGTAAAACGGCATTTGAATGAGAAATTGTGCGTACTGTCTGCTGGAAAGGAGAATATTTTATGCCGTGGACGACAATTCAGGTGGAAAAACTGGATAACTTTTTTATAATGGGCGATTCTACGGGTAATCGTGTGCTCACATACAGGGAAGCGCTGCATGAGGCTTTTGATCAATCGCTTGCGAGGGATCCGAGAGTATTCATCATGGGTGAAGGCGTGGATGATGCTGCAGGTATTTTCGGAACAACGAAGGGGTTGAAAGAGAAATACGGCGCAGACAGGGTGTTCGATACTCCAATATCCGAAAATTCATTGACAGGGATAGCTGCCGGTGCGGCCATGGCAGGATTAAGGCCGATATTGATTCATGCGAGAATGGATTTTATGCTGCTTTCCTTTGATCAATTGGTGAATCATGCATCCAAATGGTGTTATATGTTTGGCGGAAAGATAACGGTTCCGATGGTGGTAAGGACCATCAGCGCCAGGGGATGGGGATCCGGCGCGCAGCATTCCCAGTGTATCCAGGGAATGCTTATGAATGTTCCGGGGCTTAAAATAGTTGCTCCCGCAACCCCGTACGACGCCAAGGGATTGATGGTATCGGCCATTATAGACAGCAGCCCGGTATTGTTTGTTGAACACCGGTGGCTGCACAAAACAACGGGGCATGTTCCGGAAGAACTTTATTCAATTCCCATCGGCAAAGGCGTGATCCGCCGTGAGGGGAGAGAAATCACTATCGTGGCCGTGTCATATATGCTCGTCGAGGCACTGAAGGCAGCCGAAAAGCTTCAGGACGCAGGTATATCCGCCGAGGTTGTAGACCTTCGGTCATTAAAACCTATGGATGAAAATATTATTGTGGAATCGGTGGCAAAAACAGGAAGGCTTCTTATTGCCGATACCGGATGCAAAACCGGAAGCGCAGCCTCGGAAATAGCGGCAGTAGCAGCCGAAAAGGCATTCCACCTGCTGAAAAAGCCAATCAGGCGTGTGTGCTGCCCGGATACGCCTACTCCAACCAGCGATGTATTGGAAAAAGCTTATTATCCGACTGCGGAAGATATATTTAAGGAAGCGGTGAATTTGGTAATAGAATGAAAAGAGGATGATTATGGACAGGATTATTGAGCAGGATTGCGTTGAATACATGGAAAAAATAGATCTTTCCCCGTTAAGGGATAAAACCGTTTTTATCACCGGAGCTAACGGACTCATTGGCACATACCTGATTTATATACTTCATCTTGCCAATGTTGTCAAAAAGGCCGGAATCAATATTGTGGCTGTCAGTAAAAGCCCTCCGGGCAGCCATCTTCATGATATATTCAGCGAACGCTACACATTTTATGCGGAGGATTTGAATAAACCCGATTGTGACTGCTTCAGGGATAAGGCTGATTATATCATCCACGGCGCGACATATGCGCAGCCGAAAAAGTTTATTCAAAACTACCTGGAGACCATTCATCTGAATACGACGGTGACCGAAAAGCTGTTGGAAAAAGCGAAAAACGACGGCGCTGCGTTGTTATTTTTAAGTTCATCGGAAGTATACGGCGAGCCCGACGAATTGCATATTCCCACAAGCGAAGATTACCCAGGTCTGTGTTCCCCTTTAGATGTACGGGCAATTTACTCAGAATCAAAACGCATGGGTGAAACTCTGTGTTTTGCCTATAGAAACTTTGAAGGAGTAAACGCTAAAATCGCCAGGATTTCAATGACATATGGGCCAGGCATCGGCCTGGAGGACGAAAGAGTTCTCGCCCATTTCCTGAGGCAGGCGCTCTATGAAAACAAAATCGTGATGCTCGATGACGGCAGCAAAATCAGGACATTCTGCTATATTGCCGACTGCGTTTTGATGCTGCTGTATATAATGCTCTATGGAAAAGACTTCGTATATAATGTCGGCGGAAAAGACAGTATCAGTATCCGTTCCCTTGCCGAAGAGATATGCCGGCTCACCGGGAGCACATTGTCCGAAGAGATTGCATACAGGGAAAACCTGAAAAACGTCAAGGTTTCTCCGAAAATGGTAAAACTCGATATTACAAAAGTCTTATCAGAGTTCCCTCTACCTCCTTTTAAGCCTTTCAGCGAAGGCCTCAGCCGCACAATAGAATGGAACAGGGCATCAATCGGGTTACATGGCTGATGAAATGGGCTGTGTAACCCTTCTTTCTATTCCAACCAAAATCCTTTATTATTCAGCAAGCGCATGCACAAAAAGAGACAGGTATACATAATATAAACGTGAGGAAAATAATTTACCAAAAACTGCGAGGTGAAACCTACATGGCAGGGGACAGATTCCTGTTAATCAAGCCGTGGAGTTACAGGCTATGGTCTGATGTGGAGCATGTTCTTGGCCAGCTCCTGATTGCCGAGATTACCAACCGAATTCCTGTTGTTTTCTGGCCAACCCACTGCCTGCATAACGGATTTATTCATACAAACGGATTTGAACTGTATTTTGAGCCCGTTTCCAATTACAGCATTTTCGATTTGGCAAAACCGGAGTACACCTTCTTTCCGCCGATCTGGGACTCGGATAATCTGCTGGCTGAGGATGTTGACAAGGGTACCTGGATGTACAGAAGCATCGGAGATCTCATAACCAGTGACGCCAATGTTGTTGTTGGTGATGTGTATTTTTCAATATCCGAAATCATCCCTTTCATCAAAAAGGATAACGCGGCGTATGGCATGACGGCAATTGAAATTTACCGTTACCTTTTCAGGAAATATATCAGAGTCAAAAGGGACATTCTTATGGAAGTGCAGGGGTTTTACCAGTCATGGCTCAAGGATTGGCACCCGCTGCTTGCGGTTCATGTCAGGAGAGAGGAAGATGACATGATCATTGACGAAAGAAAAGAAAAAGCGGATGAGAACTACTGGGGCAGAAACAGTAGAAAATACGGCGACAAAAATTTTAAGAAAAGGAAAAGAAAATACCGTTTTTTAGGCAAAGGAAGAATGTTAAAGGCCAATACGCAGTATCATGCCGAGATCCGTAAGTTCGTGAATAAATACGCGATCCGGAGAATATTCCTTCTGACCGAGAGTGAGGAAGTTGTGGAAGAATACAGGAAAATGTACGGTGATTCGGTCGTATATACCGACTGCAAGCGGATAACCGCCAATGAACCGGCATACAACATTGAAAACCCTGTGGTGAAGAGAAGACGCGGGGTAGAGATAATTAAAGACACGTATCTCGCCGCCCAATGTGACTTTTTTATCGGAAACGATTTTTCAAGCCTGTCCCGGGCGGTATCCCGGATAAAAGACTGGCCTGAACAAAATGTCAAGCTTCTTTTCCGTCAGAGGGGAAAACGCAAATACCCGATAAATGTAAAAATGATTGCAGCCAGGGAAAAAAGTATATTGCGTTCATTTGTGGAGTTTATGGAAAAGCTCTGCCGCAGAATAAAGAAAAAACTGCACATTGGGAGTGATAAAATTGGCAACTGATCGATTCTTGCTCATTAAAAGCTGGGGTTGTGGTTTCTGGTCCGATGTGGACCATGTGATGGGGCAGCTATTGGCTGCCGAGCTGACCGACCGGATTCCTGTCGTTTATTGGGGAACAAACAGCCTGTATTCGGAATCTTTTAAAAGAAATGCCTTCGAATTATATTTTGAACCCATATCCGGTTATACCGTGGAAGAATTGAACCAGCCCGGTTTTACTTACTACCCTCCCATATGGAACGGCAAAAACCTGACGGTGGAGGATTTGGATAAAGTGGCCTGGGCATACCGGAACCTGGGAGATATGATGCAAAGCAACGCCAATGTGGTTGTCAGTGACACCCACTACTTTATACGTCCTATAATCCAATACATCCCCAAAAGCCACTGGGCATACGGAATGACAGCGCACCAGATATACCGGTGCCTGTTCGATAAATATATCAGGCTGAAACCCGATATTCAGGAGGAAATACAGCAGTTCTACGATGAATTCATGAAGGATGCAAGACCGCTGCTCGGGGTTCACATCCGCGGCGGGGACAAAGTAAAGGAAGTAGAAAACCTGTCCCACCTGAATAAGAAGTATCACCAAACCATACAAGAGTTTGTCAGGAGATACGGTATTAAAAGAATCCTGCTGTTGACCGATTGTGAGGAAATACTCAACGATTTTCAAAAAAAATACGGTCAGATGGTCATCTTTACCGAGTGCAAAAGGGGACAGATAAGCGATACTAAAAACGCCCCGCATCTTACCGCCTATTCAGATAGAAGGCGTAAAGGAATAGAGATTATCAAGGATACCTACCTGGCTTCAATGTGCGACTTTTTTATAGGCAACGGGTATTCGAACGTATCATATACGGTAAAACGGCTAAGAGACTGGCCGGACAGCAACATTGTCCTTTTCTACAGAACTCTGAGGCATGAGCAAAAGCTCGCAAAAAAACGTGTTAGGGAAGACCGGAGGAGAAGAAAACTGGAAAGAATTCACCATAGAATGGAATATCCTGAATTATACGGAGGTGTGAATACATATGCAGATGAACAGATATTTATTAATAAAATCATTGGGTAAAAGCATCTGGGCCGATGTGGATCACGTCATGTGCCAGCTTCTTGCAGCAGAGTTGACTAACCGTATCCCGATCGTGTACTGGGGTATGGAGAGCCTGTACTGTGAGTCCATCGCTACGAATGCATATGAGCTTTTTTTCGAACCGGTTTCCGGTTTTACGATCAATGAAATCATCCGTCCGGGATATTCTTTTTACCCACCTACATGGAATTCGGAGAACATTTTTGCAGAAGACAGCGACAGGTTCAAAATGGAATACCGGGATTTGAAAAGCCTGATGAAAAGTGAAGCAAATATCGTTGTCAGTGACATTTATTATCCGCTGAGTTCCATAATGTCATGGACAAACGCGGCGCACTGGTCTTTTGGGAAAACCCCCTATCAGGTTTACCGGTACCTGTTTGACAAATATCTGAAGCCAAAACCTGAAGTGAAACGGGAAATTAATAGATACATCAATACAACACCCGACTTCAGGGATGAAAAGCCAATACTCGGGGTTCACTGCCGTTCCAACGCAATTGTAAATGAAGTCGCGCAGCTTTATGATTTGAATGAATTATATAAGCCTTATATCTGGCAGTTCATTGTGCGGTATAACATCAGGCATATTTTTTTGATAACGGACTCCAATAAAATACTGAAACAATACAAAAAACTGTATGACGTAAACGGCATGCTTTTATACACCGACAGCAAAAAACGGCCTCTAAAGGAAAGGATACCCACATATCTTCTCGACTATCCAAACAAAAGGCATAAAGGCGTGGAGTTGATAAAGGACACCATTGAGGTCATAAAGGACACGTACCTGGCTTCACAATGCGACTTTTTTATCGGCAACGGTTATTCAAACCTGTCCAATACGGTGATGCGTCTTAAGGATTGGCCCGAGACCAATATCAAACTTTTATATTAAACGGTTGGTCACTAATGGAGAGGAGGGATGATTTATGAGCTCAAATGAACTGAAATATATTGAATTAATCAAAAGCAGATATCCTCAGTTGGATCTGTCAAAAATTGAATTTAATAAAACCGACGGGAGTTACAGCGATATCGCTGTTGTAAATAATGAGGTGGTGTTCAAATTTGCAAAATATGACTGGAGCGCTGCCTACCTGAGAAACGAAGCGGACGTGATCCGCTTCATCCGGGACTTTATTACTTTGCCTTTACCGGATGTGGAGCTGATTGACCAAAACGTATCCAGGCGTCATTATATCAAGGGTTCGCCGTTATACCGGAATATTCTGCTGAAATTGGATTATCATACGCAGGATATCGTTGCCAGGCAAATTGCGACTTTTTTAAATCAATTGCATTCCATCCCGCTAAAAAAGGCACAATATGCAAAAATCGGAGATTCCCAGATGAACCGGACACGGGAAGACTGGCTGGTTGAACTGGAAACGATGCAAAGAAAAATATTCCCTTACTGCACAGACTATGTAAAAGAATACTTACGCCAGATTATCCAGCCTGCCGTTGACAATGAAGAATTTTTTAAATTCCAGCCCGCGCTTATCCACGGAGATTTATTGCCTAACCATATACTGTTTGATAAAACGTCCCGAAAAATTAACGGCATCATCGGTTTTAGCAATGCAGGATTTGGCGATCCCGCCTTTGATCTGGGAATGCTTCTGGATCATCTGGGAGAGAACTTTATCAAGCGGATGCACAAATACTATCCAATTTCTCCCGCATACCTGGATAGAGCCAGATTTTATGCTTATATCAGCAGTTTTATGTGGTACAGGGATGTCTGCGACATGATTTCAACACGGGATTTTTCCCGTTTTCAAATTCCGGCAAAGGACAGGGACATTTCCCCTTTGGGAACATTTTCTCAGGTGGTCGAGGGTAAGCAATCGAAAAAATGAATTGTGATATCCAAGCAAGATTCTGAATAGATTGTTACAGGAATATGTGTTGGGGAGATAGTCGCGTGAATTACACCTCTAATGATTTAAGCCGCCTCGTAATCAAGAAAGCGCTGTTTGACGGGTACAGCAAAAAGCAAGTGGACGGCCTGCTCGCGAAAATCATTGAGGACTATAATGAGATGAACAACAGCATCCATGAGCTGAAATGCCAGATATCCACTCTGAATGAGGCAATTCAGCATTACAAGGTGCTTGAAGAATCCCTGCAGCACTCCATCCTGGTCGCACAGCACACTGCCGAGCAAATCAAGGCAAATGCATGCGACAAAGCAAAGAACATCGTCGACGAAGCAGAGATAAAAGCACAAAAAATCATTGATGACGCTGCCAATGAGGCCCGTAAAATTCAGGCAAAATATGAACAGCTTAAAAATGAAGTATTTACCTTTAAAACAAAATCGGAAGCATTGCTCCAGGCCCAAATGGATGTTCTCAGGCAATTGTTTGCCGAATAAAAGAGTATCTCCTGAAAAAGACAGGGGGACGGATTCATTGATGTGTTCCTCTTGTAGTAGACAGTGGAAGTGTGATAACTGTTCAACTGCAAGGAGGAACATATTTTTATGAAAAAATATCACATTAAAGAACCATCCCTTTGCCTTACTGTAATTAAAAGTTATTTTTCAGCATGTTGACATAATATTCATATTCTATCCGGATTCCTTCCCTTAACTCCATTTTCGGCTTCCAACCGGTTGCTGAAATCCTGGAATTATCCAAAACTCTCCGCGGCGTTCCGTCGGGTTTTGTGGCATCAAATACAATTTCTCCCTGAAAGCCTACAACATCCCGAATAATCTCAGCCAGCTCTTTTATGCTTATTTCCTTTCCGGAACCGATATTCACAAGCTCACTGCCATCATAGTTCTGCATCAGGTAAAGACATGCTTCGGCCATGTCATCCACATATAAAAATTCACGTAAAGGCTTGCCCGTACCCCACAATTCAACAAATGGCAGGTTCTCAGTTTTGGCTTTGTGGAATTTTATCAGCATGGATGGAATTACATGTGAGTTGTAAGCGTCAAACCTGTCATTGATGCCGTATAGGTTGGCGGGCATAACCGAAATATAACGGGTGCCATATTGCTTGTTGTAAGACTGGCACATTTTAATCCCCGATATTTTGGCCAAAGCGTAAGCTTCGTTAGTGGGTTCCAATGGACCGGTAAGCAGGTATTCCTCTTTAATCGGTTGAGGGCACAATTTCGGATAAATGCATGAGCTCCCGAGGAACATCAGCTTTTTCACTTTATTCTTAAAAGCGCTGCGAATCACATTGCATTCAATCAGCATGTTCTCCATGATGAAATCTGCAGGGTATGTATCGTTTGCATGAATTCCTCCTACTTTTGCGGCGGCCAGAAACACATATTCGGGTTTTTCCTCTTCAAAAAACTTTTCGCATGCCGCCTGATTGGTTAAATCCAGTTCCTTATGTGTCCTCCGGATAATGTTCTCATATCCGTTTTGCTGAAGGCATCTGACAATGGCTGAACCAACCATTCCGGTATGTCCTGCCACATATATCCTGCTGTTTTTTTCCATATGAGCCCCTCCTTAATCCAATTTTACTCCCGCAGCCTCAAGATCACTTTTCACCATCATTGCAACCAATTCTTCAAAGGATACTCTGGGTTTCCATCCCAGCTTGGTTTTTGCCTTTGTTGGATCACCCAAAAGCAAATCTACTTCTGCCGGTCTGAAAAACTTACTGCTCACCCTGACCAGTTCCCTGCCGGTATCCTTATCAATACCCTTTTCATCCAGACCTTTTCCTGTCCAGATCAGGTTGATCCCGGCATTCCTGAATGCCAGTTCACAGAATTCTCTTACCGTATGTGTTTCTCCGGTTGCAACTACATACTCTTCGGGTTTGTCTTGCTGGAGCATCATCCACATGGCTTCAACGTAATCTCCTGCATATCCCCAGTCTCTTTTTGCATCCAGATTGCCGAGGTACAAACACTCGGAGTTTCCTTTCAGAATGTCGGCAATTCCGGCAGTAATTTTCCGGGTAACAAAATTCTTCCCTCTTCTGGGTGACTCATGATTGAAGAGAATTCCGTTGCAAGCAAATAAATTATAGGATTCTCTATAGTTTACCGTCATCCAGTATGCATACAGCTTACTTGCTGCGTAAGGGCTTCTCGGGTAAAAAGGCGTGTCTTCATTCTGCGGTATTTCCCTTACCTTCCCATACAGTTCACTGGAGGAAGCCTGGTAAAATTTAATGTCCGGGTTTACATCCCGGATGGCATCTAACAGCTTTACTGTTCCGATAGCATTTACATCAGCGGTAAATATCGGAATATCAAAAGAAACTTTCACGTGACTTTGTGCTGCCAGATTATACACCTCGGTAGGTTCAATCTTATACAGCAATCTGCTCAGGCTGCCTGCATCGGTCATATCACCATAATGCAAAGTAACCCTTTCAGGTTCATCGAGCAAGTGACGGATTCTTTCCGTATTATCCGTACTGTTTCTTCTGATAAGTCCATGAACTTCATATCCCTTTTCAAGTAAAAATTCCGCCAGATAGGAACCATCCTGTCCGGTGATTCCTGTAATTAATGCTTTGCTCATTTGCATACCCTCCTATGGTATAAATGATTCTCTTTTTCCGCTTTCGTTCCATTTCCAAATGCTCTGCTGCAAGCCTGGGCATGTAAGACAGTATCAAAACAGGCCCTGATACAATAATATGCAAACTGATTATGTAATGTTACATTCACATAACTCATAGGAAGTGAGGGCAAATCAGAATCCGTTAAGAATGATAGTAAGAGTATGCAACATTCTATGAAACAGGGAGTATTATGTATATATATGGCAAAAACGGGAGTATGGCCCGACTCGACAAAGGAGGCCTCCTTGGCTCTACCGCTGCATTTTTATTTAAGATGAAAATATCTAATCAAAGAAAAGGAAAGGAAAGGATGTGATTATTTATGCCGACAGTATCGGTTGGTATTCCCGATACAACGTTTGTAACTTCTTCTCAACCGACACAGAACTTTTCATTTTACCCGCTGATGTATGTGGGTAATGAGCCGTCTTTTTCAGATTCTATCGGCCTGATGGAAATAGATTTGTCATCTATACCGGTAACGAATGTCGATAGTGCTGTGTTGCAGCTGGCTGTAATTGTGAAAACCGGTGCAGAGCCAAGCCCTATCGTTGTGAACAGAGTGACCAGTCCGTTTGATGCCAGCACTGTAACTTATAATACTCTGCCATCCTTTACGCCCACGACCTCACAAATAAATGTGGAAACATCGGATCTGTATACGATTGTGGAAATTGATATTACAGAGCTTGTTAACCAATGGCTCAACGGAACCCACCCCAATTTCGGAATAGCATTAACCAACCCTGACGGGGCAACCCTGGTTCAGTTTGCTACAAATAATATAGTATATGAACCGTATTTCCCGAAGCTGGTTGTTTCCTATTCGGATACTCCGACTCCTCCTTCGGATAATCCCTATGGGTATATCTATAACACCGGCAGTCAGACGGTTGAAGTAAACAATTCGATTGCTTTCAGCAACAATGGTGCTTTGCTTGGGATCAGCCATGATGCAGACACTGCTGTCTGTTTTTACCGTAATTATTCAATCTTTATCAGGGGCAATATGTATTACGCCTGATATCAGAATATTTTTTTTATTTTATTAAGTATGCTTTTCCTGAGTTTGCGCAATTTTTTATGAGCGAGTTTCCTATCCCTGTCATAGGCTTCAATATAAATTTTAATTTTGGGTTCAGTGCCCGAAGGCCTGATACAAAACCATGAACCATCAGATACTTCATAATATATTACATCCGACTTTGGAAGATTCAATGCTTCTTTTTTTCCGGTTTTTAAATCATATCTTTGCTGTTCAAGGTAGTCCCTGACTGCTGCAATTTCAATGCTGCCGAATATTTTAAATTTATTATTCCTGATATTTGAAATTCCATGTTTTATCTTATCAATTCCCTCTTTCCCTCTAAGGGTATATGAAAGCATGTCTCCAAAATAGAAGCCATATTTTTTATACAGTTCCTGCAAAGCGTCATACAGCGTCTTCCCCTTCCGCTTGTAATAAGCAGTTATCTCAGCAATCAACATGGACGCGAGAACCCCGTCCTTATCCCGTACATGGGTGCCGGTCAGGTAGCCGCAGCTGTCTTCAATACCCAAAACAAACTTTTTGCCTCCGCAATCATCCATTTCTCTTATTTTTTCACCTATATATTTAAACCCGGTTAATACGTCAATTAATTCTACATTGTAATTATTTGCGACAGCCCTTGCCATTTCAGTCGTTACTATTGTTTTGACGATAAAGGCATTCTGCGGCAATTGGGAGGCTTCCTGTTTCATCGAAAGAATATATTCCATCAGGAGAACCCCCACCTGGTTTCCGGACAGCAATACATAACGGTTTTTGGACTTCTTTGTCATCACTCCGACTCTATCACAGTCAGGATCGGTAGCGATAATCAAATCAGCATCATGTTTTTTTGCCAATTTGACTGCGTATCTGTATACTTTGAATTCCTCCGGGTTTGGTGCAGGCCTTGCGTTTGTAAACTCAGCATCCGGATGCTTTTGATTTTCAACCGTCAGCACATTTTTAAATCCGGTTTCATTTAATATTCTGCTCACCGGTTTGCTGCCCGTACCGTGCAAGGGAGTATATACTATTTTTAATGAAGCGGCTGAGTCTTTTATTATATTACGATTGATGGATAATGTTTTCAGCTTTGATATATACGCATCATCAATTTCCCTGCCTATTATTTTCAGCAAACCCAGACTTACGGCGGTATCTTTATCCATCAGGTTAATCCTGGTTATATCGGTGATTTTATTAATCTCTTCCAATACTTTAGTTGTGATTTCAGGTACCAGTTGTGCCCCATCTTCTCCATAAACCTTATAACCGTTGTATTCCTTTGGGTTATGGCTGGCGGTTATGACTACTCCTGCAATGGCGCCAAGAAACCTGACCGCGAAGGAGAGTTCCGGAGTTGGTTTTAGCTCGTCGAAAAGATAGACACTTATGCCATTACCGGCAAATACTTTTGCCGTCTCAAGCGCAAATTCCCGGGATTTATACCGGGAATCATATGCAATTACTATACCTCGCGTTTTCACCTCATTTCCCAGTTTCATCAGGTAGTTTGCCAATCCCTGTGACGCTTTTCTTACCGTATATATATTGATCCTGTTAATACCGGCGCCTATTATCCCTCTCAAGCCACCTGTTCCAAAGTCAAGATCTTTGAAAAACCTGTCTTCTATTTCTTTAGGTTTATTTTTAATTTTCATAAGTTCTGACTTTGTCTCTTCGTCAAAATATTCATTTCTAATCCAATACAAATATTTTTCGTAACTATTCATAGGACTCCTCCGTACAAATATATCTCTAAAGTTTTAAATATAATAAATTGTTTGTCCAATAGCATTTTATGTTAATTACTGCATATTGTTGCAAGCTTTATAAAACTGTTTCCTTCCCCTGTTTTTGTTTTTATCGTGCCTTGCCTGAGGTTAAAATAAAAAGTATAATGTAAGTTAATAATAATGATGCTTTGGAAAGGATTTGATACGTGTCAGTCAATCGGAGAATAATTGAAAAAACGGATGATATAATGCAGAACCAGTTTCTGTATATCGAAAGAGTAAAAGAGATAAATGCCGAAAGAACTGCGATTGATAAAAAGCAGTTAAAATATGATCTGCGCGTTTACGGGTGCCAGATGAACGAGCATGACGCCGAAAGGCTTGCCGGAATGCTCGAGGAAATGGGATATGTAAAGATAAGCGAAGGCGAACAGGCTGATATCATCATTTTTGAAACGTGCTGCGTACGGGAACACGCCGAGGAGAAAATATACGGCCATCTTGGCAGGCTGAAACCGCCCATAGGCAAAAGCAAGAGCATTATAGCGATAACCGGATGCATGACGCAGCAGCCGCATGTAGTTGAAAAGATAAGAAAATCATACACGCATGTTGATATTGTATTCGGGACGCATAACCTTCATACTTTTCCCGAGCTTTTATACAAACGCCTGACAACCGGGAAGCGCGTTTTTGATATATGGGACGCCGAAGGCAATACGGTTGAAGGGATACCCGTTGCGAGAGCGGACAGGGTTAAAGCATGGGTAAACATAATATCCGGCTGCAGCAATTTCTGTTCGTACTGCATTGTCCCGTATGTGCGCGGAAGGGAGCGCAGCAGGAAGAAAGAGGATATCATAGCGGAAGTCGAAAAGCTTGCGGAATTAGGCTATAAAGAAATAACGCTTTTGGGCCAGAATGTGAATTCGTACGGAAACGATTTGGGCATGAAGGATGGTTTCCCGTCTCTTCTTTACGCGTTGAACGATATCAACGGTATTGAAAGAATACGTTTTATGACATCGCATCCGAAAGATCTTTCAGATGGCTTAATAACCGCTATGAAGGAGCTTCCCAAAATATGCGAACATCTTCATTTGCCTTTCCAGTCGGGCTCAAGCAGGATTTTGAAGGAAATGAACAGGAAATATACAAAGGAGCATTACCTGGGTCTTATAGAAAAAGTCCGCGCGGCTGTTCCCGATATCGCGTTCACAACCGATATCATTGTCGGATTCCCGGGTGAAACCGAAGAAGATTTCAGGGACACGCTCGATGTCGTGGAAAAGGTCCGTTTCGATCAGGCCTTTACCTTCCTGTATTCTAAAAGGACCGGAACAAGGGCGGCAGCGCTTGAAAACCAGGTGCCCGACGATGTAAAAAAAGAAAGGTTCGCACGTCTTCTCGAACTGCAGAACGCGATAACAAATGAAATAAGCCTGCAGTATGAAGGAAAGAGCGTCGAAGTTCTCGTTGAGGGCAAGAGCCGTGAGAACAGCGCAATGTATACCGGAAGAACAAGGAAAAACAAGCTTGTGAATTTCTCATGCGACAGTGATCTTACAGGACAGCTTGTAAACGTTGAGATAATAAAGGCCTGGCCGTTCTGGCTGGAGGGCAGGGCTGTGAACTGACACCCGTTATCCGACTTATCACCCGGAGGTAACTTACGATGAAACTTACGCCGATGATGCAGCAGTATGTTGATATAAAAAACCAGTACAAAGACTGCCTGCTTTTTTTCAGACTCGGTGATTTTTACGAACTGTTTTTTGAAGATGCGGAAATAGCGTCGAGAGAATTGGAAATAACGCTGACAGGCCGGGACTGCGGTTTCGACGAACGCGCGCCTATGTGCGGCGTTCCGTGGCATTCCGCGCATAATTACATAGCACGGTTGATAAACAGGGGCTACAAGGTTGCGATATGCGAGCAGGTTGAGGATCCGGCGCTCGCAAAGGGCATAGTGAAGCGTGAGGTAATCCGTGTAATAACTCCGGGAACGGTTACCGATCCGTTAATGCTTGAGGAAAAAAAGAATAATTTCATCATGTCCGTGTACTGCAGCAAGTCTTATTTCGGGGTTGCCGCGGCGGATGTGACGACGGGCGAGTTTTACGCGACACAGATAATACTCGGGAATACTCCGAAAAAACTTATTGATGAGATATCGCGCTATAAGCCGTCGGAAATAGTAATTAACAGCGAATTTGAAAAGGCTGTTTCAATAAAGGAACTGAAAGAGAGAACAGGCGTATATGTGTCGGTTCTCGGCAGCGAAGCTTATGACAGGGAATATGCGCTGGCCGAAGCCGAAGGAAAAACCGGCTATGAGGAATTAATGAAACAGGAGCTTGCGCTGTGTGCGTCAGGAGCGCTCCTTTATTATCTTAATTCGACGCAGAAGGCCGTATTAAGCCATATAAGGGAAATAAAGCTTTATTCAATCGAAAAGTACATGATGATTGACTCGTCGAGCCGGAGAAACCTCGAATTAACCGAAACAATACGGGAAAGGAAAAAACGCGGGAGTCTTTTATGGGTACTTGACAGAACAATGACGGCGATGGGCGGGAGGAAATTGAGAAAGTGGCTTGAACAGCCGCTGCTTGATATCGATCTGATTAACGAACGCCTTGACGCCGTTGAGGAATTCAAAAACAAGTTCATGGTCCGTAAAGAAACAATAGAACATCTGAAACGCGTATATGACATCGAACGGCTCGCGTCAAAACTCGTTGTCGGAAATGTCAACGCGCGAGATCTGCTTGCTCTCAAGGATTCAATATCTAAAATCCCGTATATAACCGAACTGATATCCGATCTTAAGGCAAAACTGAATGTCAGTATTTATAATAATCTTGATTCCCTTCAGGATATTTATGACATTATTGACTCGTCAATCTCGGAAGACGCGCCGTTAACCGTTAGGGACGGAGGAATTATAAAAACGGGATACTCGGACGAAGTGGACAGATACCGCAGTGCCTGTGTTGACGGGAAACAATGGATAGTCGATTTGGAGAACCGCGAAAAGGAAGCGACGGGAATCAAAAACTTAAGAATCAGGTTCAACAAGGTTTTCGGCTATTATATCGAGGTGACGAATTCATACCTTCCGCAGGTTCCCGACAGGTATATAAGAAAACAGACGCTTGTAAACTGCGAGCGCTTTATAACCGAAGAACTGAAGAACCTTGAAGACACGATACTCGGAGCCGAAGAGAAGGTTACCGCGCTTGAATACGAGCTTTTTTGCGAAATCCGCGCGAAAATAGCGTCACAGGTTGCGCGCATCCAGAATACGGCCGATCAAATTGCTTTGCTTGATGTGTTATGTTCTCTCGCCGAGGTTGCGGACAGCGAAAACTACACGAAACCCGTGATCCATGAAGGCGGCGAAATAAGAATAAAGGACGGAAGGCATCCTGTTGTTGAAAAAACGCTTTCGGATACTCCGTTCGTTCCGAATGATACACTTCTGGATAACGACAGCAACCGCATTATTATAATTACCGGGCCTAATATGGCAGGAAAATCTACATATATGAGGCAGGTTGCTCTTATTGTGTTAATGGCGCAGATCGGGAGCTTCGTGCCCGCTTCCGAAGCATTGATAGGACTTGTCGACAGGATTTACACAAGGGTCGGCGCTTCGGATGATCTCGCGGCCGGGCAGAGCACATTCATGGTTGAAATGATGGAAGTCGCAAACATCCTGAACAACGCGACGCCGAAAAGCCTTCTCATTCTTGATGAGATAGGCCGTGGCACAAGCACGTATGACGGGCTGTCGATTGCGTGGTCCGTTATAGAATACATAAACGACAAAGGGCGACTCGGCTGCAGGACGCTTTTCGCGACGCATTACCATGAGCTTACCGAGCTTGAGGACAAGCTGAACGGTATCAGGAACTGCTGCATCGACGTAAAGAAAAAAGGCGACGACATAATATTCCTTAGAAAAATCAAACCTGGCGGCGCAAACAGGAGCTACGGCATAGAAGTTGCGAAGCTGGCGGGAGTTCCGCAGCTTGTTATTGACAAAGCGAGGGAGATAATGCAGGAACTCGATGCGGCGGATATCAGCAAAGGCGGCAGGTACAAAAAGAGGAATTCAATACCGCTTGACGGCCAGGTTGATCTTTTAACGGCAGGCGCGCTGACGCGGAGTGAAAGGGATGTGCTTGAAGAGCTGCGGTCGATTGACGCCACTGCATTAACGCCGCTTGACGCGCTGAATAAACTGTATTCGCTGCAGCAGAAGCTGAGATGACGGAATCAGGCTACGATATTATATAAGCAAGTATCTTACGGGAGTTTCAAACTATGGGGAAAATCGTAATACTTGACGAGAATACCGCGAACCAGATTGCGGCCGGTGAAGTTATCGAACGCCCGGCTTCGGTCGTGAAGGAACTCGTCGAAAACTCGCTCGATGCGGGAGCGACATCTGTAACTGTTGAGATAGTCAACGGCGGGAAAAAAAGCATCCGAGTTACGGATAACGGCCACGGCATAGAAGCCGACGATGCCGCTATGGCTTTTGAGCGGCATGCGACGAGCAAAATAAGAACTATTGACGACATCAGCCGGATCTCCACAATGGGTTTCCGCGGTGAAGCGCTCGCAAGCATCGCGTCGGTCGCTAAGGTTGAAATGGTGACAAGGGCTGAAAAAGACGCGGACGGCACAAGGGTGTACGCAGAGGGCGGAAATATTATATCTTTGTCGCCGGCAGGCGCCCCTGTCGGAACAACCTTTGAGGTAAGGGAGCTTTTTTATAATACGCCTGCAAGGTATAAATTCCTTAAAAACGATGCCGTCGAAGCGGGGTACATACATGAAATATTAACGCGCATCGCGCTGTCAAGGCCGGATGTATCGGTAAAACTGATTAACCAGGGCAAAACGGTCCTGCATACGCCGGGCAACCATGACCTTCTCAGCGTGATTTACAGTATTTATGGAAGTGATATTGCCCGTTCCGTTATCCCGGTAAAAATGTCCGCCGCCGGCATAGAAATCGAAGGATATATCGGCAAACCGGAAATATCGAGAGGAAACCGCGGGTATGAATCGTTCTATGTCAACGGGCGTTTTATATATAACAGGATAATGACAACCGCCGTAGAAGAGGCGTATAAAATGAAGCTGATGCAGAAAAGGTTTCCGTTTGCCGTGCTTATGCTGAAAATATCGCCGCATTTTGTTGATGTGAACGTGCATCCGGCAAAACTCGAGGTCCGTTTTTCGGACGAGAAAAAGGTTTTCAGGGCAGTATACCATTCGGTTTCGGGAGCCCTTTCTTCTGCGTCTCTTATAAGGGAAGTGCGCGAAGACGGTTCGTATAAGCTCACAACAGGGCAAAAGCCGCAGATTCCGGAGCAAATCCGGCTGACCGAAGAAACCGTGTACTGCAGAGAACCGGAAGATACCGCCGTTACAAAGCAGCCGGCCCAAAGACTGGAAGCGCCGGTACCGGCGGCGGAGCATACGCAAAAAGCCCGCGAATATGTTCCTGAGGATAAAATAACAGTTCAGTATGCGCGTGAAGATAAAGCAATAACGCAAACAGGGCATGAAAACGTAAAAACTGCCGCGGGTGAACTTACCGGTGAAAAAATACCGGATATCGGAGAAGCAGAAGAGAAATCTCCCGCGGACGACAAGAAACGGCTGCAAAACGCGAGGATAATAGGCCAGGTTTTTTCATCATACATACTGCTTGAGGAAGGGGAAGACATATTTATAATCGATCAGCACGCCGCGCATGAAAGGATAAGCTATGAAAAAATAAGAAAAAAATATGCGGAGCATGAAAGCTTTGAGCAGGGAATGATAAGCCCGCTTGCCGTTAACCTGTCTGAATTGGAAATGGACAGATTCAAACACCTTTCCGGTTACCTCAGGCGTCTGGGTTTTGATATAGAGGTTTTCGGCAGCAGGACAGTCCTTGTAAGATCGGTTCCGTACATTTTAAGCGGCGGTTTTTCATCGAGGGACCTGGCGGACATCCTTGAAAAGCTTTATATAGAAGTTTCCGATGTATCGGATATGATTCCGGAGGAAACACTTTATATGATGGCATGCAAAAGCGCGATAAAGGCAAACCGGAAAATGACGGATGTCGAGATACGCGCTCTTGTGGATGAGCTTGCGGAAACGGATGATTTATATACATGTGTTCACGGAAGGCCGGCAATAATAAGCATTAGTAAAAAAGAGCTGGAAAAACGCTTTAAAAGGATTGTCTGAAAGCAAGCTCTTTTTTTAACAGGGTGGTAAATATATGCACTCGGTAGTGGTAATCACAGGCCCGACCGCTTCGGGGAAAACGGGACAGGCGATTTATACGGCGAAAAAGCTTAACGGTGAGGTAGTATCGGCAGATTCAATGCAGGTTTATAAATATATGGATATCGGCACGGCAAAGCCGACTGAAAGCGAAATGGACGGCGTGCGCCACCATATGATTGATGTCGTGTCGCCTGATGAACCGTTCAATGTGGTTATGTATAAAGAAATGGCCGAGCGCTGCATAAAGGATATTATCGACAGGGGCAAGCTGCCCATAGTGGCCGGCGGAACAGGCTTGTATATCAACAGCCTTATTTACAACATACGGTTCAGTGAAACTGTATGCGACGAATCGTTCCGTACGAGAATGAGAAAACTGGCGGATGAAAAGGGCCCGGAAGCGCTTCATGAGATGCTTAAAAAAGTTGATCCCGAAAGTGCGGAGAAAATTCATTACAACAACGTAAAAAGAGTGATCCGCGCGCTTGAGGTTTACGAATATACGGGAAAACCGATGTCGTGGCATAACGAGCAGTCACGTTCCGTTCCGCCGGAGTACAGGTATATTGTGTTTGTTCTTAACATGAACAGGGAACAATTATACCGGAGGATTGACGAAAGAGTCGACAAAATGATTGAAGACGGATTGGTTCAGGAAGTCGAGTCGCTGCTCGGGAAAGGCATAAGTCCCGATTCGATTGCGATGCAGGGGCTGGGTTACAAGGAAATAATAGCTTATCTGAAAAATGAGACAACACTTGATGAAGCGATACGTATATTGAAAAGGGATACAAGACATTACGCAAAGCGTCAGTTGACCTGGTTCCGGTCTATCAGCGGCGCAGTATGGATTGAAGGAGGTAGTGAAAATTTAGAAAAAAATACTAAAATTATTCAGGAATACCTTGAAACCTGTATTTAGATTTTATACAATAAGAATGATACAGAAAATGTTATTTATTTGATATTATTTTGGCGAGGAGGCTCTATAAATAATGAATAAGAACATAAATCTGCAGGATGTATTTTTAAACCAGGTTAGAAAAGAACATGTACCCGTAACTGTTTATCTGACGAACGGATTCCAGCTTCGCGGCATGGTAAAAGGCTTTGACAATTTTACGGTTGTACTCGACAGCGAAGGGAAACAGCAGCTTGTATACAAACATGCCATTTCAACAGTGTCTCCGATGAAGGCTGTTAATATTATTTTCAGCGATTCTTCGAGCAAGGAGGCTTAACCTTAAGGCCGGGTATTTGAATTAACTGTGCGTATTTTATTACGCGCGGGTGTTTCAATTATTTCCCGGTTTCAAAATCGAAATACATAACGGAGTTATTCGGTTATGTGAAATTAATGGGCTGATTTATAAATCAGCCCTTAATTAATTTTACCCGAATTTTCAGGCCGGCATGGGACAGCGGCGCTCGTTTCCATTTTTTTCGCACTGCAAAATGTAAATAAAGTACTGAGATATTATGATTTTTTATTGATTTATGATGATAATTCTCAAAAAAATTGAGATTGGTTCTTTATTCAACTATAATTATGAATATACCGGGTACAGTTAATATATTATATTATTCTGCTCTTTTCAGTCGGACGCCGAATGAAATTCGATAATTTTCATAATCCATAAAAATAAAAGAATGGGAGGTAAGCTTGCAATGAAAATACACGAACCGAGGAACAGACTTATCGGGGACATGCCGAAAATAGGCATAAGGCCGGTAATTGACGGACGAAGGCGTGGGGTCAGAGAATCATTGGAAGAACAGACAATGAACATGGCAAAAGCCTGCGCACGCTTATTGGAAAGTGAATTGAAGCATTCAAACGGGCTTCCCGTTGAATGCGTAATTGCCGATACGTGCATAGGCGGAGTCGCCGAAGCGGCTGCATGTGCCGAGAAGTTCCGGAAGGAAGGCGTCGGGCTGTCAATCACTGTTACTCCTTGCTGGTGCTATGGTTCAGAAACAATGGATATGGATCCTTACATACCAAAAGCGGTCTGGGGCTTTAACGGCACGGAACGCCCCGGAGCGGTATATCTTGCGGCTGTCCTTGCCGCCCATAACCAAAAAGGCCTGCCTGCTTTCGGTATATACGGGAAAGACGTGCAGGACAAAGGAGATCAGACAATACCGTGCGACGTTAAGGAAAAACTTCTTCGTTTTGCCCGTGCCGGGCTTGCGGTAGCGGAAATGAGAGGCAAGTCTTATTTGTCGATGGGTTCGGTATCTATGGGTATCGCGGGTTCAATTGTCAATGACGGGTTTTTCCAGGATTACCTCGGGATGAGAAATGAGTATATAGACTTGTCGGAGTTTATACGCAGGATGAATGAAGGCATTTATGACAATGAAGAATACGAACAGGCATTAAAATGGGTGAAAGAATACTGTATTGAAGGTCCTGACAATAATCCTCCCGAAACGCGCAAATCCCGCGCCGAACTGGATAAGGACTGGGAGTTTTGCGTTAAGATGGCGCTGATTGCAAGGGATTTAATGGTCGGCAATCCAAAACTGAAAGAGATGGGCTTCGAAGAGGAAGCAAACGGCCGCAATGCGATACTGGCAGGTTTTCAGGGACAGCGCCAGTGGACCGATCATTTCCCGAACGGAGACTTTATGGAAACAATATTGAACAGTTCCTTCGATTGGACGGGCATAAGGCAGCCGTACCTTATCGCGACTGAAAACGACAGTCTGAATGGCGTAGTGATGCTGTTCGGGCACCTGCTGACAAACACTGCCCAGGTTTTCGCCGATGTCCGTACATATTGGAGCCCGGAAGCCGTAAAACGCGTTACGGGTTATACATTGGAAGGCGCTGCGGCGAACGGTATTATTCACCTTATAAATTCAGGTTCCGCGTCATTGGACGGAACAGGCGAGCAGTCAATTGACGGCAGGCCTGTGATGAAACCATGGTGGGATGTTACTCCCGAAGAAGCGAAAAAATGCCTTAATGCCGTACGCTGGCGTCCCGCGAATATGGGATATTTCCGCGGCGGTGGTTTTTCAGCCGATTTCCTGACACGCGGCGGTATGCCTGTTACGCTATCAAGGCTTAATATTGTGAAAGGGCTTGGACCTGTTCTGCAAATAGCGGAAGGATATACCGTCGAACTGCCTGAAAAGGTCCACGACATACTCGATCAGAGAACGGACCCGACATGGCCGACTACATGGTTTGCCCCAAGCCTTACAGGCAAAGGAGCTTTTACCGATGTCTATTCGGTTATGGCGAACTGGGGCGCGAATCACGGGGCATTCAGCTATGGGCATATAGGCGCCGATTTGATTACGCTTGCGTCAATGCTTCGCATTCCGGTATGCATGCATAATGTCGACGAAAACATGATTTTCAGGCCGAGCGCATGGGCAGCTTTCGGGACAGTGGATAAAGAAGACGCGGATTACAGGGCCTGCAGGAATTTCGGACCGTTATACGCATAAAGTTTATAAAGAGTTGAAATATTTAGTTCGTTTCCCGGCGGATAAGTGCTGTCTGCCGGGTAATTATTTTTTCCGGCCGCTTTCCAGGATCATAGCTGAGTGGGAGAGGGTAGAAAAATCTATATCAAGGGACAAAAGAAATAATAAGAGCATCTGTATGTAAAATAAGGTGTAAACGAGCCTATTTCAACAATAAAAAAGCAAGGGTTTGAAATCTTGCAACCCTTGCCGTATTGCTGGTCGGAGTGACTGGACTTGAACCAGCGGCCTCTTGGTCCCGAACCAAGCGCTCTACCACCTGAGCCACACCCCGAAAAAAAACAGCATTCATATTATAATCGAAAAAGCATAGAAACACAAGAGCTATATTTAAAAAATAATAGAAGCGTCTAAATTGCAAGTTTAAATGCCCACCATTTTGTACCAGTTATGTCTATGTTGATAATATCTGTCTCTCCCCCTAGGGGGAGAGAGGAAATTTTTTACATATGCCTATACTGCCATCAT
>Ga0134097_1000115_pt1 | contig 97664 bp, 77 predicted proteins | sample 8_3taG_FD_94450 | JGI IMG/M metagenome (GOLD analysis project Ga0134097, IMG submission 94450) | Switchgrass degrading microbial communities from high solid loading bioreactors in New Hampshire, USA - 8_30_10_142_A2 metaG | ecosystem: Engineered > Bioreactor > Semi-continuous > Anaerobic >... | reverse complement strand
ATTTTTTATCTATTTATTTCTCAGCTCGAACTCCTTCATAAACTCAACAAGCGCTTTTACGCCTTCAACCGGCATCGCGTTGTATATGCTGGCTCTCATGCCTCCGACGCTGCGATGGCCTTTCAGGTTTACAAAACCTCTTTCTTCGGCTTCCTTTATGAAACGAGCGTCCAGTTCCTTGTCTCCGGTAACAAAAGGAATATTCATAATGGAGCGATCCTTCTTCGCTACCGTTCCCTTGAACATGCTCGAATTGTCAAGAAAATCGTAAAGAATCTGCGCCTTTTCTTCATTTATTTTCTGCATTGCCGGAACGCCGCCGAGTTTCTTCAGCCACTGGAATACGAGGCCGCAAATATAAATGTTGTAGCACGGCGGAGTATTATACAATGACTTGTTCTCCGCATGTATCTTGTATTGAAGCATCGTGGGTACTTCCGGATGCGTATCGTTTATGAGGTCTTCTCGGATGATAACAACGGTAACGCCTGCCGGCCCGATATTCTTCTGGGCTCCGGCGAAAATCAGACCGAACTTGGTAACATCATATACTTCGGACAGGATATTCGACGACATGTCGGCAACAAGCGGAACATTTCCCGTCTCGGGCAGTTTCGTGAACCGCGTTCCGTATATCGTATTGTTTGTGGTGATATAGAAATAGTCGGCATCCGCGCTGAATGTTTTAGGATCAAGATCAGGAATATAAGTGAAGTTTGCCTCTTCGGAAGAAGCCACAATATTTACTTTCCCGTACTTTCTCGCTTCGCTTATCGCTTTTTTCGACCATGCACCGGTATTTACAAAGTCCGCTTTTCCCTTCCGCATAAGATTCATCGGTATCATTGCGAACTGGAGAGACGCACCGCCCTGAAGAAACAACACCTTATAGTTTGAAGGAATGTCCATGAGGTCCCTTAAATCTTCTTCGGCCTTCTCAATAATCTCTTCAAACCACTTCGAACGGTGGCTCATTTCCATAACGGACATCCCGCTGCCGTGCCAGTTCAGGATTTCATCCCTCGCAGTTTCCAAAACTTCAACAGGTAAAACCGAAGGTCCCGCTGAGAAATTATAAACTCTTTCCATTTTGATCCACTCTCCATTCAATTTTTTATTTATTAAACCGGCCATTAATGTTCGAAACTGTAAATTTTTTGGTATAAAATAATTTGTAATTATTCTATCACTATGAAGAAATAATGTCCATAGAAAAAGCGGAAATATTGTGAACTATTTAACAAACTTTTTTGTGCTGTTCGTACAACCGATGAGCATAAATCTTCACAACAGGCTTAAAATTCATTATGGAACTTATTGAACTGAAGCGCCGTCAAACAAAATGCGGCACACAAAAACCGCGCCGGCATGAAATCTTAATCAGGCCGGCAGCCTATCAAAGGGGGTAAATTACGATGAAAAAAACAATCGCAGTAGCATTGGCAGTATTGTTAGCCACCGCGGTATTCTGGGCTGCAAACCCGTCCACACCCGTTTACGCCGAAGAATACCGGAACGGCTTTCTTCTTGCCCCTGTCGGCTTTGATGCGACAGGCATATACACAGATACGGCTTTTATCCTGAAAACACAGAACGGTTATACCGTTGATCAGATAAACGGGATGATCAGTTTAATTGGGGATAATCCGATAAAAATCACAGAAAACAGTAAGAACGAATTTCTTATTACTCCGGAAAAGGAATTCGAACCGAACAGCCTCGTCAGGTTTGTTCTTACCACGCCGGAAAATGAAACCGTTTCATGGGTATTTCAGACAAGGCGGAACTTCACGGTTTTAGGCACGCTTCCCGCCCACCAGTCAAGCTATGTTCCCGTTAACAGCGGAATAGAGATATATTTCAGCCATACCGGCTTTGCAAATCCCGAGAAGTATTTCGAAATATCGCCGAAAGTCGAAGGACGGTTTGAAACAAGCGGATATACTGCAGTATTTATTCCGAAAAAACTCGAACCGGCCACAATATATACCGTGACGATTAAAAAGGGATTGCCCCTTAACGGCACGGATATGAAACTTGCCGAAGATTACGTGTTCGCTTTCGAAACGGAACCCGGACAGGCGACCGGTACAAAAACCTGGAACAGCCTGTACTTTACGGATGTTCTTATGGAGTTTTCAACAAGTGAAGCTCCGTTGATTCCGCTGTACATATATTCCGCAGGCAATCAGGATAAAGCTGTGGTTAACACAAAGATATACAGATATAAAAACACCGACGACTTTATTGAGGCAATGAAGCTTAAATTTGAGCAGCCGTACTGGGCATACAGCATAAACCAGAAGAAAATTCTTTCGTCAGAAGGTCTTGATGAAGTTTCGTCCTTTGAGCAGACCTTCGATCTAAGACAGTGGCAGGACAGGTATTTATCCGTTCCGGAACCCCTGCCGTCAGGTTTCTATCTTGTAGAAAGCACATATGACGGCATTACGGCTCAAATACTCGTACAGTCCACCGATCTGACGGCTTACATCACTGAAAGCCGAACACTGACAATTATGTGGGTAAACAGCTTAAAAGACGGTAAACCGGTCGTCGGCGCCGATGTCCTGTTAAGCCCGGAAGGAAAAACATACAAGACAAACTACGGCGGACTCGCGGTATTTGATACGGCAATAAAGGAAGAAGATAATCAGGATGATTATGAACTTAAGTATTACCATATAAAAAGCAAAAATGGGGAGCTTGTACACGCGATAAACAGTTATCAAATTTACCGCTATACGGATCATGCGCAGGAGAATTACTGGAGGTATTTTCAGACCGACAGGAGTCTTTACAAACCGGATGACCTTGTTCAATTCTGGGGCTACCTGAAAAACCGCAGTGACGGAACTTCTCCTGAAAAAGTTACCGTAGAAATTGCCGAAGGCGGATACTGGGGTATCGCAAGAGCAAGCATTTTGGGATATTTCCTGCCCTCTATTGAAAAGCCGCTCGTTTCGATGAGCATTACCACAGACAACGGATTCTTTGAAGGCAGTTTCCTGCTTCCGAAGCTTTCCCCGGGAGGGTACAGAATATCGATAAAGGTTGACGGCGAGATAGTCAACAGCCATTATATCAGTGTTGAAAACTATGTGAAACCGGCATACAAAATGACCGTCGAAAAGGACAAAAACGCGGTATTCCTCGGAGAAACGGTAAACTTTACGATAACTCCCGCGTTCTTTGACGGTACGCCGCTTCCGTCGCTTGATATTTCATACAGCATTAACGGGTACCCGTTCGATGAGATATATGAAACGGTAAAGGCAGGACCGGACGGAAAACTGAGCATCCCTTACACGGTTAAAACCGATAATACCAAAGCCCAGGGCGAGTACAGCATCTGGCTTACCGCGAACGCGTCTCTCCCTGAAAGCGGTATGATAAGCGGCAGTGAATATGTACGCGTTTTTGTAAATGATATACACGCGTCTTTTCAGAGCTATTCCGAAAAGCCCGGAGAGATAACCCTTAAAGCCGCAATAAACGAAATTGTCCTCGACAGGCTTAATAACCCGGAATCGGATGAATTCATCTATTATTCGGATTATATCGGCGATCCGGTAAAAAACAAGAAGATCGACGGGACGGTTTATTACCACTATTACGAAAAAATTTACGACGGAGAGGAATACGACTATATAAACAAGGTGGTAAGAAAAGTCTACCGATATGAAGAAAGAAAGAAAAAAATAACAAGTTTTTCATTCACGACGGGAGAAGACGGAACCGCGATTAAGTCTTTCACTCTTGAAAACCCGAACAACGGCTGGTACGAGGCAGAGCTTGTCTGGGAAGACAACAGCGGCAGGACAATGACCCGGGATGTATATTTATCAAACAGAGTGAACATGGAAATTGATGAAGAAAAATACGACTGGTATCACCTCGAAGCCGATAAGGACAAATACCGGGTCGGGGACGAAGTTGCCGTTACGCTTAAAAACCACGACGAACCGGTTTCGGACGTCAGGATCCTCTTTATTGAGGCTCATAAAGGTATAACAAAATACGCTGTTCAAAACAGTCCCGAATACAAAACACGCTTTACCAGAAATATGGTACCCAACTTTTACGTGGGCGCGGTATTTTTTAACGGAAAAAATTATTTTGGCACGGGAACGACAAACATAAGGTATGACAGCGATCAGATGAAAATAGATTTAAGCATTGAAGCCGACAGTGAATCATACCGTCCCGGTGATACCGTTAACCTGAAAATTACCGCAAAAGACGAAAAAGGAAGACCCGTTGCGGCACGTCTGAACCTTGCGATGATAGACGAAGCGATGCTTCAGATTTCGTATTACAGCGTTGATGTTCTTAATACACTCTATCAATGGCTTGGAAGCGGCATTTCGTATTCCGGCTCATCCCATGATACAGGCTTTTCAGGTATCGACGAAATATACTCGAAAACTGCCGAAATGGCAGTGGGCGGTATGGCGCCCGAATTAGCACGGGCTCCGTCGGCAGTCATGATGGATACGGCAAAGAGTGAGGGAATGCTCAATGGCACAGGCTTCGGCATTATTGACGTAAGGACCGAGTTCAAGGATACGGCGTTATTCCGCGTCATCGAGCTGTCGGAAGACGGCACCGGAACTGTTTTCTTCAGACTTCCCGATAACGTTACGTCATGGCATGTATTCGCCGCCGCGATCTCTCCCGACCTTTACGGCGGTACCGGTGAATCAGACCTGAAGGTCACGCTGCCGTTCTTTATCAACGACAGCCTTAACACGACTTATTTAAGCGGCGACTTCCCGTATATCGGCGTGACAGGTTATGGCAGCAGTCTGAAAGAGGGAGAAAAGATAAGCTGGCAGGTCACAAGCCCGCAGGTTCCGTATTATGTCGGCACAGCGACCGGAAATGCATTTGAGCGTGTAAATATTCCTTTATGGAAACTTGAAGAAGGGATTTATGATATTGAAATAAAAGCGATCACCGAAAGCGGATTATCCGACGGAATCAGAAGGACAATATACGTAACCGATACGTACCATGAAATTGAAGAGGCCGTAACTGAAATACTGAAGCCGAATATGCAGATCGCCGGCGGGAAAGACGGACTCACAACCCTTATTTTTACCGACAGGGGCAGAGGAAGGTTTATACCCGTGTTATACGGACTGATGCACTATGGAAGCAGGCTTGATCAAAAATACACGGCATACACGGCGGAACAGCTTCTCGATAAGATAGCTCCGGACAGGAAAAGCGGCAGAACGATAGAAATTGACCTGTCTCAATACCAGAAACCGGACGGCGGATATGGAATCCTCCCGTATTCCGAAAGCGATCCGGAACTGTCCGCGCTGCTGTCTCCGCTGCTCAGGAACGAAGCGGGAGCGCAGAGGCTCAGGCAGTACTTCTATACGCTTATATTTAACGAACCCGGGAGAATAAACGCACCCGCACTGTATGGGCTTGCAGAAATGGCCGAACCTGTTTTAATCGATTTAAATAACGCTCTTGACGTTCAAAACCTGTCACTAAGGGATTACATGTACCTTGCGCTCGCATATGAAGCACTTGGCGAGTCACATACCGCAGAAAAGATTTACAGTGAAAAGGTAGCGCCCGTCCTGGAGAGGAAGAGCCCCTATATCCGCGTTCTGAACTCGGACGATACCGATGAAATACTGAAGGATACCGCTCTTGCCGCGGTTCTTGCGTCGAGGCTCGACCTGCCCGATAAGGAAGGTTTGTTCAATTACATTGTGTCGAACTATTCCCGAAAAGTTTTGGTCAGCGCCGAAAAACTTATGTATGTGATTGAAGAATATGAAAAACTTCCGGACACGGACGTCGAATTTACGTATGAATATGACGGAAATACTTATACCGAAAAGATAAGCGGCGGAGGTTCCGTTTCCGTTACAATACCGTCAGTAAAACTGTCCGAATTCAATATAACGGAAGTTTCCGGGGAAGCTGCTGTTGTATCGGTATACAATGCCCCGCTCGTAAACATCGCGGAACAGGATAAAAACCTGAAAATCAAACGCACTTATTACAGCTATGCGACGGGAAAAGAAACTACCGAATTCAAACAGGACGATATTGTAAAGGTCGTACTGGAATGGGACGCTTTACCTGCGGCTATAGACACGTTCTATGAGATTACCGATTTTGCTCCTTCCGGGTTAAAGCCTATTGAAAGCACATATCAGATTGCCGAACGGCCGGATAAGGAACTGATATGGTGGTTCAGGAACGTAGACGGGCAGAAGGTCACGTTTAACGTATACCGTGACGCGAAAAACAAGGACGCCCTTGTCTATTACGCGCGTGTCGTAAGCCCCGGAACATTCACTGCGGACGGAACCATTATGCAGGGAACACTCGTTAAGGACAGCATCCTGGTTGGCAAAAGCACAACAATTAAAATAAGCGAATAGCTTAATATAATACTGATTGCCGCGTTATAACAAACGCGCTGTAAACAACATAACTGGCAATAGTAAGGGGAACACACATCAACGTGTGTTCCCCTTACATTTATAGCCCTTCTTTGCCGAATAACCGGAAAATATTCCCCTGATTAAAATTAATATGCTTGGATACTGCTTATTGTTGGTATATTATTATTATAACAGGGACGTATTCTTGAGGACCGAAGCATTTCAACTGAATGCGTCGGGGGGGGTGATTTCGTGAATGAAGTGATTTTCCGCGATCAAACATTAGCCATAATAAAAAGAACCGATGGTTATTATATCGAAACCTTTGCCAAAGGGAGAACCCCTCTGTATTTTAACGCTCTTTTGGAACAGTTCCCGTATATTAACGTTACGGATTATTCCGCCGTAGTCAGCGCATTGAAAAACGCTCCTTATGGGCCCGTACGGTTCGGTATCGGGAAAGAGCGCATAGCCGTCGATATTTTCGATAATGGTCTTGAAGCAAAAATAACCCTGAATCTGCCTCCCGAAGAATTATCGATTGATAACAGGAGAAACCTGGTTATTGAAGTGCTGGAAGCTCTGAAAAAAGCAGGAGTCAATTTCGGCGTTACCCTTGAAAACCTGCGCGGGGAGCTTGAGCCCGGAAAACCGATTTTAATCGCCCGCGGAATCCCGCCCGTAAACGGCAAGGATTCGATTGTAAAAATGTACGAGGTAACCGAACCGAAACCGCGCATTATTGAAGATGGAAGCGTCAATTTTTATGATTTGGATCTGATACACCAGGTTAAGGCCGGTGACTGGCTTGGAGAACGGACGCATCCCACTCCCGGCATTCCGGGCAAAAGCGTGTTCGGCACTGAGATTAAGGCCGCCGATGGCCAGTACCTGCCTTTGAGGTATGACCGGAATTCGGTCGAAATGGTTCGCGAAGAAGGCAAAGACGTGCTGTACTCGCTTAAAACGGGTGCAGTACATTATGTGGGGGATACTATCGCGGTTTATGACGTTTTGGAGATCAAAGGCGACATAGACTTTAATACGGGCAATATCGATTTCAGCGGCTATGTTACAATAAAGGGCGGAATTGAAGATAACTTTACCGTAAAAGCAAAAAAAGACATAGAAATAATGGGTGAATACGGGATCGGCGCCGTCGACACAATTGAAAGCACCGAAGGCAGCATTTATATAAGAGGGGGTATAGCCGGTCAAAACCGGGCAAAAATTATATGCAAAAAAAACCTGTATGTAAAATACCTCGCCGATGTTGATGTAATATGCGGAGGCAGTGTTTATGTCGGTTTTTATATAAGAAATTCAAACATCAAAGCAAAGCAGGTTATAGTCGATTCCCCGCGCGGACAGATAGTGGGAGGACTTGTTGAAGCTGACATACGCGTGGAATGCGCAGATATCGGAAATCGCATGGAAACGAGAACCACAATAATAGTTCACGGCTTTAACCGCAGCGAGATGCAGTCAAGGCTTGAGGAGCTTAAAAACATGATAGATGAAAGCAAAAAAGAACATATAAATTTAAAGCTTATGCTCGATAAATTAAAAGAAGAAGATTCAAAAACGGAAAGCCCGTTGATCCAAAGGACTCTCCAGTCTTTGCGTGCTGTCCAGGACGGAATCAGAAACCTTGAGCAGGAAAGGCTCAGTATTATGAATTATCTCCGCACACCCGGCGAAGGCGCTGTAATAGTAAAAAGGCGAATATATCCGAAGGTTAAAATAGTAATACAGAATAAAACGCTCGAGCTCAGCGAAGAAGCCGTAGCGCCGACATATACAGTAAAAGAAGGATCAATCGTTCAAATCTAATATCCTGTGCAGAATAGCTGCAATTTCGGCTCTTGTCGCAAATCCCTTCGGCCTGATATATCCACTGCTTCCCTCAATATAACCGGACTTTATCATTGAAGCGACCGCCGCTCTCGCATACGCGCTTATTTCGCCTTCGTCCCTGTACTGCCTTAATATGCTCTCGCTCGTGAGCTCGAATTTATATCCCGATACGGCTATTGTCCTTAATAATATAACGAACATTTCTTCACGGACAATATTTTCTTCCGGATAAAAATACTCGCCGATTCCGGGAATCAATCCGAGCTTTCTGGCTATCCCGGCCTCATTGCGGTAATAAGCGTCACCGGGAACATCAATATAATTCGTCTCCCATTCGGCATCAAGGCCGAAGGCTCTGACAACCATAACTATGAAATCCTTGCGCTTTGTGTTTTCCGACGGGAAGAATAAACCGTTTCCGTTTCCAAGAATTATTTTCCTTTCATACAATTCATCAATTGCTTCCGCCGCCCAGTAAAAATCCGGACCGACATCCCGGAAATACGCCGACTGGCCGTAGGTTATAATGCGGCCTTCGCTCTCGTTATGCAAGCGGTCGAGCGCGGTTACCATATATTTTACCTTTTCCGGATCTTTTACTTTCCTGTCGATATACTCGGTGGTTTGTCCCTGTTCTTTTCTTACCAGGGCTACGAGGTTTTCAGCGATAATGTTTGAGTTGTGCATTATCGCTTCATCCCTGCCGAAACGGTATATGGCATAATAACAGGTATCCGGATCATTGTCTCCCCATGTCAGTTTTATGCCTTCGGGAACAGCTTCAATCTTTCCCCATCCGGGCATATCCGGAGCCCTGCCGCCTTTCCACGGCATAACGGGAACCAGCGCCTTTGTTGACCAAAGGTCGTTTTTAATCGCTGTAACAACCTGCTGTTTTCCCGAATCGGTAAAATTCTTTGCCCTGAAAAGAATGCTTCCCATAATCCGCGGCTGGGCGACATTGTATTTTAACTGGTTCGAAAACTCCTTAAGAGCATTGCTGCCTTTAAAATACTGATCACTGTCGTCGTTTATTTTATACAGTGCCTGCCCGATATACAGGTGTACGTTTTTGCCTTTTACAACATCGGCCCACCATGAAGTAAGCTCGCCGTATGGCGCGTTCCGGTTAGCAAATGTAAAATACACCTGCGGCGCAATATAATCGATAAGCTCTTCTTCAACCCACCTCTTCGTATCCGCGAAAGCACTGTCGTAATTTGTAAAGCCCGAAGAAGTGTTCGATCCGTCAGGATATCCGTCTTTCTTGTTAGCCCATATTCCCATCGGGCTGATTCCGAATTTCACCCAGCTTTTAGACTCGCGGATTTTCTCCGAGAGCTCCTTAATTAGCAGATATGTATTATTCCTTCTCCAGTCTTTAATATCTGAAAACCCGTCCGGGTTATATTTTATGTATGTCTGTTTGTCGTCAAGTTCCCCGAAGGTCCGCTCGTAGTAAAAATAATCGTCAAAATGAATACCGTCAATATCATACTTTTCAACTATTTCCATTACCCTGTCGATAACCCATTTCCGCGCTTCGGGGACCCCGGGATCGATGACGTACCTGTTCATCGCTTTTCTTATCCATTCAGGATGCTCCTTATACACACTTTTCGGTATATTCAACGATGCGGTTGTATCCTTGTCGGTGTACATTGACACACGGTACGGATTAACCCATGCGTGCAGTTCAATATTCCTCTTGTGGGCCTGTTCTATAATAAATTCAAGCGGATCAAAACCGGGATCTTTCCCGAACGTACCTGTCAAATACCGAGACCATGGAACGAGTTCGGATTTATAAAGGGCATCTCCTTCAGGGCTTACCTGGAAAAATATCGCGTTAATGTTCAGCGAGGCGGCCATATCAAGCAGCGATATCAGTTCTTCCTTGCTCTTTTGCACACGTTCACCCGTGTCTTTAATATCCCTCGTTTCCTTTGAAGGCCAGTCCAGGTTAAGCACGGTGGATATCCACATCCCCCTTAGATGTCTTTTTGAAACGAGCATTTCCGCAGGTATGTAATGTTCATAAGGCTCCCACGGTGAAGCGGCGGCTGTAATTGAGAAAAGGATCATAACCGCTGTCAGAATAAGTAACATCAGTGACTTTTTCATAAGTACCCCCGTCTTTTGTATAAATATTCGGGCAAACATAACCCAATAGAGAAGAAGAGATGCCAAACCAACAACAGAGAATATGTTCCGGTTATTGACATAATAAATTATACCATAAGGGCTGCCATTAAAAAACTGTTTTTATTAAGGACCCGCGGAAATAACGCAATAACCCAGCGGGTGGCTTGGGTGCTTTCGGTGACGATGGGCGACAAACTCCAACGTCCTGCTGCCTACAAGCAGCTGTGGAGCGTGATAATGAGCGACCCGGAATATGGAGACCTCTGTGTGAAAACAGTATATTAACAGAAGCGTGATGTCCGTATGTGCTTTGTCGCACAAGGAAACGAAACACCCGAGCCAGGACCCGCGGGAATAACACATTATCGAAGCGGGTGGCTAACGGGTCGAGGCATTGCTGCCGCATTCCGGTGAGTACGCGGCTCCGGCTCGGGTGCTTTCGGTAACGACGAGCGGCATGTTCGGTGTTACAACACCTTTGATGTTGGTAAATAATAGGTAGATGCCAAGTATGAATAATTTGGAGAGCAGTAAGATGAAAATTAAGGATATAATGAAAAAAGATTTTATATCGGTCAAAGAAGATGATCTGATTGAAAAAGTTCTTGATATAATGCGCGAATCGAAAGTAAACAGCTTGCCCGTTGTGGACAGCAGCGGACTATTGACCGGCATTGTCGTCAAAGCGGATATATTCCGCTTCATGATACAGCCCGGTCATTACGATTCATGCCCTGTCGATTGGGTAATGTCAAAAAAAGTGTTAACAGTCAGCCCGGAAACCGGTATAAAAGAAGCTGCGAGAAAAATCCTGGACAATCATATCATAGCGATGCCCGTTATGGATAATGACAAGCTTGTCGGCATGATTTCGATCGAAGAATTGCTTTCATATTATATAGAGAATGACAATTCATAAAGATTTTGTCACTGCGCGGCAGAAGACTTTACACTTTCTGTTGCTGTTTCGCCCGAGTCGTTTGCTTCCGTTTCGTCCGGTTCGGTTTCTACGGTTGAAACCGATGTAATAAGCCATTGATCAATACGCGTACTGTATGTATATAAAAAACGCAGCACATTTTGTCCCTGCTTTAAATACTCCTGGTTCGCGTTTTCCGTCAGTTCGACATTCACATGGACCAAAACCTGCATTTCCCAATCCGGCGTATCGGACGGTTTTATCTCGATGACGGGCTGTTTCTGCTCTTCTCCCTCATAAACGGGTTCGATAGACGCTATATTTGCATCAAAGTAATCCGAAAAACTTTTAAGCGACCATACATTACCCCAAAACCTGCAATCCGATTCACTTTTCAGGAAGGCAACAGGGTAGTTTTTTTCAGCAATATTATGTATCCACGCCATTGTCGTGCTTCGGATAGGTTCGTGGTCTATCCGCGTTTTTAATACTGAAATGAACTGCAGCTTATCGTCAAGTTCACTTTGCAAAGACTGTATCTGGGCTTCAAGCTGTTCTATCTTCTCGTTTCCGTCCCTTATCTGGTTATTGAGCTCATCAATTTGCTTTTCCAACCTGCTCTTATCTTCGTTAAGGGTCATGTTGATGCGGCTGAGGGCGTCAATGCTTGCCTGGTTGGATTCCCGCAGCGTAACAAGGCTTTCCCTGTCCCACAAAAGATAATTCAATGCAATAAAGACAAAGATAATCAGCAGTGAAGTAACAATTACAACAAAACGTTTCATAACCTATCCCTCCTGACAAGAGAGGCGAAGATTAAAGAGCCTGCAGGCATTTTCCGCTGTCGCCCGCGCTACCTGTTCATATTCCATATCTCTTATTTCCGCGATTTTTTCAATAATAACCGGAAGGTAACCCGAGTCGTTACGCTTCCCCCTGTATGGGACCGGAGCCATATACGGACTGTCCGTTTCAACAAGAAGCCTGTCTATAGGTACATATTTTGCCACTTCAACAGGTCTTTTTGCGTTTTTAAATGTAACAGCACCACCTAAAGCTATATAAAAACCGGCGTCCAAAACTTCCCTGGCCATTTCTACACTACCGGGAAAGCAGTGAAAGACGCCGCCTGCAGAACCGGCGTTTTCAGCTTTAATTATATCAATTACATCCTTATGCGCATCCCTGTCGTGAATTATCAATGGAAGCTTTAATTCCTTCGCAACGGAGATGTGAGCGGCAAAACATTTTTTTTGGGCTTCCCTCGGGGAAAAATCATAATAATAATCCAATCCGACCTCGCCAATTGCAACAACTTTTCCCGATTTAGACATTTCACGGATGGTATCAAGAAATTCGATTGAAAATTCAGCAGCATTATGCGGATGAAAACCGAGCGCGGCATATAGAAAACCGTATGCTTCGGACATTTCCAAAACTTTGCGCATTGAAGCCAGGTTTTCCGAAGGGTTCACAACAGCTGCAACTCCCTGGCTTTCAATTTTTTTCATTACCATGTCCCTGTCAATGTCAAATTGCTTATCATCGTAATGCGCGTGGGAATCAATCAGCATATTTCCCCCATCTTTTTACGAACCGCACAGGAAATTACCCGTGCGTTCCGTTTTTCTACGGCCTTTAAAAGCTGTCATCCTATGAAATACGGCTGCCTGTAGGTATATCCGCATCTACTGTCGCTAAAACGAGTTTTTCATCTTTTCCGTAAACGGCAGCAAGTATCATTCCCTGTGATTCTATACCCATTAGCTTAGCGGGCTTTAAATTGGCCACGAGTATTACGTTTTTCCCGACTAAATCCTCGGGCTTGTAGAATTTCGCGATACCCGAGACAACCTGGCGCGTCTCAATGCCTATATCAAGTTTCAGTTTCAGCAGCTTTTCAGACTTTTCAACCTTTTCACATTCGATAACGCGCGCAACCCTTAAATCAAGCTTTGCGAAATCATCTATTCCTACCTGCGGCAGAATTCCCGGGATATTTTTAGCCGCACTCGCCGGCGCGTTTATCTTTTCCAGTTCGGCCAATTCCTTTTCGATGTCAATCCTCGGGAAGATAGGATCGCCCGGGCGGACCGGGTTTGTTCCGCGGTATTTTCCCCACTCGAAGGCGCTCTGCCAGCTCCGGCAGTTCTCGCAGACCCCTAACTGTTCCCATATTTTATACGGGGTTTCGGGCATGAATGGCTGTATCAGTATCGATATAATGCGTATGCTTTCCGCAAGGTTATACAAAACCTGTGCAAGCCTCGGCTTTTTGCTTTCATCCCTTGCCAGAATCCACGGCGTTGTCTCGTCAATGTACTTGTTTGTCCGCGAAATGGCTTTCCATATCTCACCAAGCGCAGTGCTGAACTGGAGCTGATCAAGAAGCTCTTCAACCTTGCGCGGAGTGCCTGTAACAACACTTATAAGGTCATCGTCGGGCTCACCGGACAGTCTCTCTTCGGGCAGCGTTCCATCGAAGTATTTCTGAATCATCGCAACTGTCCTGCTTACGAGATTGCCGAGGTCATTCGCGAGATCGGAATTAATCCTTTGAATAAGCGCTTCATTCGAGAATACGCCGTCGGACCCGAAAGGAACCTCTCTTAAAAGGAAATAGCGAATCGCGTCAAGTCCGTACTTTTGAATAAGTATTACCGGATCTATAACGTTCCCTTTCGACTTCGACATTTTGCCGCCTTCAAGAACAAGCCATCCGTGTCCGTATACCTGTTTCGGGAGCGGAAGGCCGAGAGCCATAAGCATCGCGGGCCAGATAATAGTGTGAAAACGGACGATTTCCTTGCCGACAAGATGCACGTCCGCAGGCCAGTAGCGCTTAAAATCCGAATCGTCTTCCGAAAGATACCCGAGCGCCGTTATATAATTTGACAAAGCGTCAATCCATACGTAAACGACATGTTTTTCATCAAATGTAACGGGAATTCCCCACTTGAACGATGTTCTTGAAACACAAAGATCTTCGAGCCCGGGCCTGATAAAGTTGTTTATCATTTCATTCTTTCTTGAAACGGGCTGGATAAAATCAGGATTTTCTTCAAGATGCCGTATCAGGCGGTCCTGGTACTTTGACAGACGGAAAAAGTAGCTTTCCTCTTTGGTCAGTTCCACTTCCCTGCCGCAGTCGGGACATTTGCCGTCAACGAGCTGGGTTTCGGTCCAGAATGATTCGCAGGGCGTACAGTACCAGCCTTCATACTCGCTTTTGTATATATCACCCTGATCATACAGTTTCTTAAATATCTTCTGGACAGCCTCAACATGCTTCGGATCGGTGGTACGGATAAACTTGTCGTTTGTTATTTTCATCAGGGACCATAGATCCTTTATTCCTGCAACTATGCGATCGACATATTCCTGCGGCGATACACCTTCCTGTTCGGCGACACGCTGTATTTTCTGGCCATGCTCGTCCGTTCCGGTCAGAAACATCACATCATAGCCCTGGAGCCTTTTGTATCTTGCCATAGTGTCCGCAGCTACTGTAGTGTAGGAATGCCCGATATGGAGCTTACCGCTTGGATAATATATAGGTGTAGTAATGTAATACTTTCCGCGTTTCACAGTGAATCCTCCCGTATATAAGCTGATAAAGCACCTGCTGTCTTTTCTCCGGCGGCATACATTTATGATGTCCTTATATGCTGCCGTTTACACAGGGCTTAACATTGCATCGAATACAATCCTTCTTCTATACTAACTTAATCCGCTGTTTTTTTCAAGCCGCAGTACAGCAGTGTTGCTCTGCCCCGGGATTACCGCAGCTGTCTGGACACCGGTTTAAAAAAAGAACCGCTGCTCGTTAACGGAAACAAGGCATGTTCCCTTTACCGCGCAGCAGTTCAACAAAAGCGGTCCGAGCGCAACCGGAATTAAATGCATCATGCGAAGGCATTTACAATTAACCTCAGGAATGGCGGGCAGCAGTTATCCTTCCAATATTTCCCCGTCAGTTGAAATTGTTACGACCTGCCACGGGATGAATTTGCCGCTGTTTATCAGGGCCCTTTTAACCGCGTTTTCAATGCCTCCGCAGCATGGAACTTCCATACGTACGACAGTTACGCTCTTTATGCTGTTATTCTTAATGATTTCCGTCAGCTTTTCGCTGTAATCCACATCATCAAGCTTAGGGCAGCCAATAAGCGTTACCCTGTTTTTCATGAACCTGTTGTGAAAATCGCCATGCGCATATGCCGCGCAATCAGCGGCAATTAACAGGTTTGCGTCGGTAAAATACGGCGCGTTGACCGGAACAAGTTTAATCTGGACAGGCCACTGCGAAAGCTGGCTTACATTTTCGGCCGTTTCGCTGCGAGTGCTCTCCTGTCTTTCCCTGCGGATAGTTTTAATGTTTCTTCCCGGACATCCTGAAGGAATGGTTGCCGCAGCCTGTTTTTTCAGCATATTTTCCCGGACCGCCTCTTCGTTATACTCCGCAGCTTCACGCATCTCAAAACTTATCGCGCCGGTCGGGCAAACCGGGAGGCAGGCTCCCAAACCGTCGCAGTAATCATCGCGCAATAGTTTCGCTTTCCCATCCACAATACCTATGGCTCCTTCATGGCAGGCCTCCGCACACAGCCCGCAGCCATTGCACTTATCCTCGTCAATCTTTATTATTTTCCTAATCATTTTTTACACCTCTTTCTTGCATTTTGCTATTGATTCTACGGTTTAAGTTTAATATACTGGAAATAACAAGTCTGTTGTAAATACAACAAAAAGAGATTTTTATGAAAAATTATACGGAAATTTTAAGAACGGTTCCATTATTTAAAGATATTAAAGAGCATGAGCTGCAGCCTCTTTTGGCATGCCTTGCGCCAAAACTCGCCAGGTACGAAAAAAACGATATCGTTTTCATGAGCGGCAACAGCATTAACAGTTTTGGCATTGTTTTATCGGGGCAGGTTCATGTTGTTTTGGAGGATTTCTACGGGAACAGAAACATTCTTGCCCAAATAGGCAAAGGCAACTTATTCGGTGAAGCCTTTGCATTCGCCGAATATAAATCCCTGCCGGTATCTATAATCGCAGCGGCGGAAAGCGAACTGCTTTTTATCGACTGCCGCAGGATTGTTTCTCCATGTGCAAATTCGTGCATTTACCACAGGCAGCTTATTCAAAACATGCTGAATATCCTCGCATTGAAAAATATAACGCTTACGCAGAAAATTGAATTGGTTTCCAAAAGGACCACGCGCGAAAAACTCCTGGCTTATCTGTCCTATGAAGCGAAGAAAGCGGGGAAAAGCAGCTTTCGCATTCCTTTCGACCGCCAGGGTCTTGCCGATTACCTGGCCGTCGACCGGAGCGCAATGTCGGCCGTGCTGAGCAAGCTGAGAAAAGAAGGTATAATAAATTTCCATAAGAATAAATTCGAACTGTTGAACCAGCGAAAAAAATCACCTTAGCAATATCAACACATCCAGAATCGCAAACAATTTCCGGATATTTAACCCGCAAAGTCACCGGCCTTTTTTGCATCAGCATGCGAATTACTTACCCGGACATGTAATTCATTTTTATAAAAATTTTTTATTGTCGGTAGTTGACAGGTTAATTTTTTTCTTGTATTATTGTATTAAGCGATTAATACAATAATACAAAGGAGTGATTAAATGCCTTGGGAACTGAACGCCGATCGCCCTATCTACACACAGCTTATTGAACAGATCGAGCTGAAAATATGTTCAGGAATATATGCTCCGGGTTCAAGGCTTCCCTCTGTCCGTGACCTTGCACGGGAGGCTTCGGTTAATCCTAATACGATGCAGAGAGCTCTTGCGAAACTTGAAGAAGACGGGCTGCTGTATTCAACCCGCACAAGCGGCAGATTCGTAACGGAGGATGATAGTGTGATTAATCAGGTAAAAAGCAAACTGGCACAGGAACAGATACAGGATTTTTTGAAAAAAATGAAACAGCTCGGATTTGACAACAAGGAAATATTAAACATGCTGAAAACAATGCTGGAAGAGGTGAAATAATGAATACCATTCTCGAGTGTAAAAACCTTTCAAAAAGTTTCGGGACGACAAAAGCCCTTGACGGCGTTAACCTTACGATAGAACGGGGCAGGATCATCGGCCTTCTTGGGCCAAACGGAAGCGGAAAGACCACGTTTATAAAAATATGCAACGGGCTTCTGACTCCGACATCCGGCGAAATACGAATAAACGGTTTTATCCCCGGCGTCGAAACTAAAAAAATAGTATCATATCTGCCTGAAAAGAATTATTTAAACGACTGGATGAAAGTTTCGCAGATAATCCGGTTCTTTCAGGACTTTTATGCGGACTTCAGTCCGGAAAAAGCATATGACATGCTGAAAAGGCTTAACATCGATCCGAACAGCAGGTTAAAAACCCTATCCAAGGGAACTAAGGAAAAAGTCCAGTTAATCCTTCTTATGAGCCGCGCCGCAGAGCTGTATCTACTTGATGAACCCATCGGGGGTGTTGACCCTGCCGCGCGTGATTATATCCTCGATACGATTATAACGAACTACAACGAGAACGCTGCCGTTATCCTGTCAACACACCTGATTTCCGATATTGAGAAGGTACTTGACGATATTGTTTTCCTTAAGGAAGGTCAGGTAGTCCTAAACAAAACAGTCGACGAAATCCGCGATGAATACGGAAAGTCGGTAGACGCATTGTTCAGGGAGGTATTCAAATGTTAGCCAAACTTCTGAAATACGAACTTAAAGCCACCGCGCGCTGGTTTATTCCTTTATATGCCGCGCTTGTTATGTTCACATTGATAAGCCGGGTTTTGCTCCATAATGACACGTCTGTGCTGCAAGAATCTGCAAGTTTTTGGAGAATAGCTGTTTTTCTGTCAATGTTTATATATGTGTTTCTCTTTATTGGAATACTGGTTGTGACGCTTGTTGTCGAAATCCAAAGATTTTACAAAAACCTCCTCGGTGATGAAGGATACCTGATGTTTACGCTGCCCGTACAGACATGGAAGCATATTGTGAGCAAACTGCTGATTGCAATGCTGTGGAACCTGTTAAGCGCCGTTATCGGCCTATGTTCGATTATGCTGCTCGTACCCGCTCAGGAATTGAAAGAACTCGGTTTATTGTTTATGAATATTAAAGAGTATTTGGGAACAATGGGGTATTTCTCGATTTCTCTGCTTTTATTCACATCACTTGTATTTGGCGTAATTGAAATGTACACGGCGATTGCTCTTGGGCATCTTTTCAGGAAACATAAGCTTCTGGCGTCTTTCGGAATGTATATCGGTATAAATACCGTAGCCCAGATTGTCTATATGCTGATTATTCCTTTTTTCCAAAATAATTTAGTTTTAAGACCTGCGCCCTCTTTGTACCCGGACCAGCTTAATGTATTGTTCCTCGTATCCGCGCTAAGTTTTGCCATACTCTCAGCAGCATGCTATATAGTAACGAATATTATTCTGAAACGGAAGCTAAATCTTGAATAAAGATTGAGGCGATCAAAAAAATCAGTGTAAAAGCGGCTTTAACCTCATCATCATAAAACGCCGCTTTCCTGCAAAAGCCCTTCGGGGCTTTTTTTAATCTAAAGCCGTCACCGGCTGCGCTTAATCAATGATAATACGTCTACATGCTTATTGCTCTGAGGTATTCAAGATTGCTTTTTAATTTTTCATACGTTTCCTGTTCGTTTGAAAAGTCCTCAACCGATAAAAAACCGTTATATCCGGCAGCTCTTAAGTCGCCGCACAATTTTTTCAAATCGGCATAACCTTTTTTTAACGGTGTCCAGCGGGGTTCCCATATATCCGAGCCATGCCCATCCTTTCCCGTCATTTCCCATTTCGCATTTTTAATATGAACATATGCAAGGTAATCACCGAGCAGTTCAATTCCGAGCCTGTAGTTTTCAAAACCTTCATGCACCATATTGCCAGGATCAAATATAACCCCGATATACTTCGGGTCAAAATCCGATACGAGGCGGTAAGCGGCGCTCGCACTCGGTATAATGTTTCTCATATGAATTTCATAGCATACCTTAACATTATAGTCCCCGGCCATTTTTTCTATTACTTTTGTCTGCTCTGCAACCCTGTCGAAAAGCACCCTGTAGTTTTCCGTTCCGTCGTAATTCGGCGTGAATACGCGAATGTTTCCGCATCCGATTATCACGGCAGCCTTCATTACTCTTTCAATTCTGTCCGTATCCCACGGTGATAGATATGTCGTAAGGGAATATATCTCGATGCCGTAACCGTCGCAGATCTTCTTCACATCCCCGGCTATTTCGGTAATTCTCGCTATATCCAGCGTGCTCTTGTTATATGTCCAATACCTGTTCTCATATGTGTAATTATAAGGCTTACGTTCCGGAGCGGGTTCACCGACTCTCCATTCAACGCCGTCATAACCTAATTCATGAAGAATCTTAACTGTTTCCTCAATGCCGTAATCGGGCATGCTCACGCTGAATACTCCGATTTTCATTTCAAATCTCCTCTTTCCGGTCAGGATAGCAGCTTAAAATACCGGCGCTGTGCCGGTCAGCGAAATGTTTCATTTATCTGCTTCAACAAGCAGTTTAGCTTCATCATATGCCTGCTTTGTCCGTTCATCGAAGCATACGATGATAACCTTTTCAATACTGTTGTCCTCTTTGAGAAACCCGTAAATTTCACGCATAGCGATTTCCGCCGCGCGTTTCAGCGGGAACCGGTAAGCGCCGGTGCTGATTGACGGAAACGCGATTGTCTTTAGCCCGTTGCTAACAGCAAGTTTCAGAGAGTTCCTGTAGCACGAAGCCAGCAGGCGATCCTCGTCATTTGCCCCGCCTTGCCATATTGGACCTACGGTATGTATTACATGCTTCGCGGGCAGTTTATAGCCTTTTGTAATCTTTGCTTCTCCCGTTTCGCAGCCGTTCAGCCTGCGGCATTCTTCCAACAGTTCCGGACCGGCGGCCCTGTGAATGGCGCCGTCAACTCCGCCGCCGCCAAGAAGTGTTTTATTTGCCGCGTTCACAATAGCATCGGCTTTAACCTTTGTAATATCACCCTGAACTATTTCAATGCGTTCCATTCCTTTTCCCTCCCTTTCTCCGTTTACTGTCATTATACAACATATTCCGGAATAGTGTATATTTGATCAGATAACTCAAGACCCGCGGGAATAACGCCGAAACATAGCGGGTGGTTCGGATGTTTTCGGTGACGACGGGCGACACGCTCCAACGCCCTGCTGCTTACAGGCAACTGTGGAGCGGGTTATTGAGCGACCCGGGATATGGAGACCTCCATGCGAAAATAAAAAAAACCCGAAGCGTGTTATCGGTATGTGCTTTGTCGCCCAAGGAAACGAAACATCCGAACCAGGACCCGCGGGAGTCACAAGGATGCGCAGTTGCCGGTTTAAAGCAAATTGAAGCAATTCAGGCAAACTGCTGCAGGGGTTTCAGTTTATAACGATCGAGTATTAGGTTTACGGTATCAATGTCATAAATTTTCCGCTCAAGGCAGAACGCGATAATCAAGTCAAAGATTTCGCTGCAAGATAAGCTGAATCCGCATGATTCCAATAAAGCATCCGCTTCGTCCCGCGTCAGCTCCAGAGCAAGGCAAAGAGCAATAACCGTATTTTTACCGGGACGGTAATCCTTATTTGAACGGATCTTTGAAAAATGCCTCCGGTCAATACCGGCTTTTTTATAAACTTCGGAATCGATTAAATTTCTTTCATCTATGTAACGGAAAAGCAGTGACTTAAAAGAAGGCTTCTTCTTGCTGAAAATGAAATCGTCCATTTCGCTTTCAAGTGTTCCGGGGTAAGCTTCCGCTTCCCTTAATACAATATCTTCGAAAATCGGAAGCGATTTCGCTGCCAGGTTTTCCTCAAGATATTTTTCCAGTTGTTCCAGGATTCCTTTTATATCCATAAACAGGCACCACTTTTGAAAATGTCGCCTTTCAGGCGACCATTTTGATATTTATTCAGGATATTATTATACCATAATCGTATTAGAAAGGGATGTGCGGCATGAAGAAAGGTTTGACCGAAATAATTTTCATACTTGACAGAAGCGGTTCTATGGCGGGTCTTGAAAAAGATACAATAGGAGGTTTTAACGCTTTTGTGGAAAAACAGATGGAACAAGAGGGCGAAGTGAGGATTACCGCGGTTCTGTTCGATAATTACTATGAACTTCTATGGAACGCTGTCAGAGCGGAAGAGGCAAAGCTTACCGAAAAAGAGTATTTCGTCAGGGGAAGCACCGCTCTTTATGACGCCGTGGGCAAAACAATCCTTGACATAAGCAGCCGGATCGATTATACGACGGAAAGTGAACGGCCGGAAAAGGTTATTTTCGTTATTATTACCGACGGGATGGAAAACTCCAGTAGGGAATTTACACACAATAAAATAAAGCAGTTGATTCACCATTATCAGCACAAACACAACTGGGATTTTCTGTTTTTCGGCGCAAACATCGATGCGGCCGCGGAAGCGGATCATATCGGCATTAACCCTTGCAGCGCGTTTAACTTTGAGGCGACCTGCGATGGAGTAAAAGCAATGTATGTAAAAGTCAGTGAGGCCGTTTCGGAAAAAAGGAACGAAGATATGTAAAATAGGAGCGGACTAATCCGCTCCTTTTATCCTGAATTAATTTTTTTACAAAGCCCGGTTAATCCCGGAAAAGCTATTTATTGCCCAGGTATATGCACTGTCCCGGTTCAGTTTGATATTCGACTGTTTCTCCGTTCTGCACCCTTACAGCGCATTTGTTTCCCGCCAGCGACAACAATTTCGCTCTGACAAGTTTACCGTTTTCCCAATAAATATCCACTTCAAATCCGCCCCTCGCCCTCAGGCCCTTAACATAACCGTCAGGCCATGCCTTCGGAAGTGCGGGCAGTATGTGAATCGTACCATCATGGCTTTGAAGCAGCATTTCCGCAATACCCGCAGTCGCGCCGAAATTGCCGTCAATCTGAAAAGGAGGATGATTATCAAACAGGTTCGGAAGCGTGGACTTTTTCAACAATTCGATTATATTTTCGTAAGCATTGTCGCCATCCTGAAGCCTTGCCCACATATTGATAATCCATGCCCTGCTCCAGCCGGTATGGCCTCCTCCGTGGGCGAGCCTCCTTTCGAGCGTAATTCTTGCCGCTTTGGCGAGTTCGGGTGTTCCATTGACGGTAATCTGCCTTCCCGGAGTCAGCGCAAAGAGATGGGATATATGCCTGTGACCCGGTTCGGCCTCTTCGTAATCTTCCGACCATTCCATTATCTGACCGTATTTTCCTGTTTCAATCCTTGGAATACGCTCCCGAACATCCTTAAGTGATTTAGTAAATTCATCATCAACGCCTAATATTGAAGCAGCGTTTATGCAATTCGTAAACAGTTCGTAAATAATCTGGCTGTCCATCGATGGTCCCATGCACAGGCAGCCGCTCTCTCCGCTTGGAAGAATATATGTATTTTCCGGGGATACGGAAGGGCATGTGACAAGCCTTCCTTTATCATCTTCTATAAGGTAATCGAGGATAAATTCCGCCGCTTCCTTCATTACAGGATATGCCTGTTTTAAAAATTCTGCATCCCTGCCGAAATCATAGTGTTCCCATAAATGGAGGCAAAGCCATGCCGCGCCCATGGGCCAGTAAGTCGCAGGTATATATATGTCCTGCGGCGCCGTATCTCCCCATATATCCGTATTATGATGGGCAGTAAATCCCCTGCATCCGTACATTACCCTTGCGGTTCTTCTTCCGGGCTCGCGCATCCTTTCGATAAGGTCAAAAAGCGGCTTATGACATTCGGCAAGATTACAGTTTTCCGCCGGCCAATAATTCATTTGAGCATTAATATTAATCGTATATTTACTGTCCCACGGCGGCAGATAGTCTTTATTCCAAATCCCCTGCAAGTTTGCCGGCAAAGTCCCGGGCCTGCTGCAGGATATCAATAAATAGCGCCCGAACTGGAAATAAAGGCCGATAAGCTCATTATCCTTTACGCCTTTTCTGATATTCTCCAGCCTCTCATCAGTTGGAAGCATATGTCTTGATTCGTCTGAATCCGCATCATTTATATTAAACTCGACTCTCCTGAAGAGCTTCCGGTAATCGTTGATATGTTCCGCGAGTAATTCGTCATAGGAATGCTTCTGGGCGTTATTGATAAAATCCAGTGATGTCTTTAACGGATCTTCGTATCTGAAAGATGTCGCAGCGGATATAAACAATGTAACATTTACCGCATCTTCAACAACGAGGTGTTCGCCGATTATACGGACATTTCCCTGCTCCGCGGCGGCTCTGATGCAAAACGCAAATCTTACACCGCCTTCCCCTCCGCATTTTTCACTTATAACAAGAGTATTGTCTGAAACCGGGGTCACTTTTTCAAAATACCTGGCCCTTCGTAGTATGCATCTGAAAGAAATCCTTTCAGGTCCGCCGCATTTTATCCTCATTACGATAACCTGATGAGGCGCACTCGAAAAAATCTCGCGGGAATATGACGTATCTCCGACGGTATATTCGACTCTTGACACCGCCTGTTCTATATCCAGTTCCCTTTTGTAATCACGGTAATGATCATGCCCGTCAAATTCAATATATACATCGCCCAACGGCTCGTAGTGCCTCTGTCCTTCAGGGACACCCGAAAGAGCCATTGCCGCGAGCCTCTCGGCTTCACGGATTTTCCCGTTTTTAATAAGCTCCCTGATTTTCGGCAGGTTCTTAAGCGCATCGGGATTATTCCTGTCTCTCGGCCCTCCGTACCAGACACTGTCCTCATTTAACTGAATCAGCTCTCTTTGTACCCCTCCGAACACCATTGCTCCAAGCCGGCCGTTTCCAATGGGCAAAGCTTCGTTCCAGCCGGTAAATAAATCGGCGGGTTTTTTGTACCACAGCTTCAACTCTGGTTTGTTTTGGTAATTCATTTTTCTTTTTCCTTTCATAAAGGATTATGCTGCGAGCAGAATGCCGCACAGGCCGCCTGCGGCGGAAAACATCAATTATCACAATTAATTATAACATAATATAAAAATAACGTTGACAAAATGAGTTGTTTGTTTTATGCTTTAAAATACAAAGTACTTTATAATTTAAATAGAAAGGGTTGGTTATAATGGATGAAAAGGTTCTACAGCAGGCGGTAGACGACATTTCGGTTATAAAAGGAGTTATAGAGCGCACAGGAAAGTCCTTCGTATCATTCAGCAAAATATTCATATACTGGGGCATACTCTTTATTTTTAACTCCATAATAAATACTATGGGGTACAGCGGGAAATTTGAGTTTTTCAGCACTTTATACAGTTATCCGGTACTGAATTTTATATTTCCCGTAGCGCTGACTGCAATCATCGCGATACTGATTTACAGGCAAGTATCGAAAAAAATGCCCCTGGTCGGGCTGGAGAAACAATTAATGAAGATTTGGCTGCTTATACTGATTATGAACGTTATTCCTCCCAAAATCAGCGTAAGCGTTATGGAACCGGCCGCACAGGTTGTTACAATACATACCGATCTTACCCCGACGTTGTTTTTCAGCCTGGCCGTCGCTCTGATAGCGACGTCATTGTTCACAGGATACAGGCAGTTGAAATATACCGGTGCCGTATATATATTTATCAGCCTTTTATATGCATATGTAATACCGGCGTCTGCGAATGCAATCACTTTGCTTCAGCTTCCGTATATTTTAGCGCTTCCCTTTACCTTTATTTATACCGGGCTTTTCCTGAAATCCAGGCAGGCAAGGAGTGAATAAATTGGATATTAATCATATACCGGACATATTTCAATCAAAACTTCGGATAGCGTTGGTATCCTGCCTGATCACGGGAGCAAAAAGCTTCAGGGAACTGAAGGAAGTCACCGGGGCAACGGACGGAAACCTAAGCGTTCATCTTACAAAACTCCAGAAAGCAGGATATATCGTTATCCGTAAAGATTTTTTCAACAATAAACCCCGGACCGAATACGAATTGACGCAAAAGGGAAGGAATGAGTTTATTGAATATGTAAACAGGCTGCAGCAGATTGTAAATGGCTATAACCCCCCTGAAAACAATAAGTAACCATGTTATAAGTAAATTTTTTCGGTGGCTATATTATTGCAGAATATGCTGTCATGCTCAACAAAAATAATTGTGGGCTTAAACTCGAGCAGTAAATTCTCGATCTGCATACGGGATATTACATCAATAAAATTGAGCGGTTCATCCCATATATGAAGATGTGCTTTTTCGCAAAGACTTTTTGCGATAAGCACTTTTTTCTTTTGCCCTTCGCTGAAGTTTTTGATATCCTTTTCAAACTGAATCCTGGAAAAATCGAGTTTTCGAAGAATAGCCTTGAAAAGGCTTTCATCTATCCCATGCCGCAGCGCGTAATCGGTTAAGTTTCCGCTCAGGTATGATGTGTCCTGGGATACATAAGATATAAGCAAACGGCTCCCTTTTTCAAAACATCCGGTATATGATATTTCTTCCCCGCAGATGAGCTTTATAATGCTTGACTTCCCCGATCCGTTCTTGCCGCAGAGAGCAATACGATCGCCTTGGTTAACGGTAAAACTTATATTCCGGCAGACAGCTTTTTCTCCATAAAATATCGATACATCCTTTAACGACAAAAGAGTGTTTTTGTGATATACCAACTGGCTGAGCTTAAGGGGCTGAGAAATTTCAATGTTTTTCAGCAGCTTTGACTTTTCCGCTATTGCTGCGTTCTGCCTTGCTTCGATTACCTTCGCTCTTTTCATCAGCTTCTTTGATTTCACTCCTTCATACGGACGACGGCCTATGCTTTTTTCAGTTTTATCAGGATCAAAACCGATTTTACTTTTCTCTGCAGCATCAGCCCAACCTGATTTTTCTCTCGCGCTTTTCATAAGACGGCTGATCTCTTTTTTAAGTTTTTCATTTTCCGCAAGCTCAAAACTATCCTGCCGCTCTTTATTAAGCAGCCATGATGAGAAATTACCCTGCTGAATTTCAATATTCATTTTGTTAAGTGACAGAATATGGTCTACACAGCCGTCAAGAAACGCCCTGTCGTGAGATACCACTATGAAGCCCTTTTTACTGTTCAGGTAATTGCTTACTATTTCTCTGCCGCGCATATCCAGGTGGTTAGTCGGTTCGTCAATAAGCAGGAAATTGTTTTCCTTCAAAAAAAGCGCAGCAAGCAATACCTTCGTCTTTTCACCATTCGAAAGTGTTGCAAACGGGCGGTACAATACATCTTCATCAACTTCAAGAAGCGACAGCTCGCGTAAAAGCTCCCAATGCATATGATCTGCACTTATTCTTTCAACGACATCAATAGTGTTTATGCTTTCATCTTCAACTATATACGGAAAATACTCGAATTTTACGGAAGCCGTAATATTTCCGCTGTATTTGTATTTACCAAGAAGCAGATTCAAAAAGGTAGTTTTTCCCCTTCCGTTTCTTCCTATAAACCCCAGTTTCCAATCCGTATCTATCTGAAAGCTTACATTTTCGAAAATGTTATCGTAACTGCCTTCATAGGCGAAAGTCAGGTTTGAAACGTTTATAAGCGACATAACTTTATCCCTCACTTTCAACAAGTAAAAAACAGCAGAATCGAAATTAATCTAAAAGACGGATTACTCGACTTCACCTTTTATCAGTTTCTTTTCTTCCTGCCTGCGCTTCTTTTTGTTTTTCAGTTTATTTTCCTGTACCCTGGTCCGGGGGTTTATCACCCAACTGCTGCGGATTTTCTTCATATAATCGTAAGTGCTTTTCATTTTTTTCATATATATCACACTCCACAATATACTTTAGTTAATTAAAAAATCCGCAGACAACGATCGCCTGCGGATTTACTTCTAAAAATAAACAGGATTTGAAGCAATAAAAAAACACGCTACCGATGCGTGTTAACAGCTTTTTCTATATGCATTGAGAGCTGGCAGACTTTATTGCCGACTGCCTTTCATGCCGCATGGTTGCCCGAAATAATCCGCACAGGCGACGCAATTAATCCCGTAACAAGGAATTTCTGTGTACCTGTGCCGATATTCAATTAACGAAATGCCGGTACAAACCTCTTCATTGCTTATAATACTCCTTCAATATATTCGATATGTTGCAGTACGCAATAACATCTATATTATATGGGTGTTTCAAAACATTGTCAACGGAATCCGGCATTTGATCATTATTCCCGGTTTAATCCGGCACATAAAAGCGGGCAGCGCAGGTTTTTTTCATTGGGTATTTTCGTCTTCAAAAAGCAGATTGCGGACGGTCTGCATGAACTCGGCCCAGTTAACGTCCTCCATATAGTGCACAAAGACAACTTCCTGTATTCCATGATGTTCTATAAACTGCGGAATATTCATCCCGGTAACGGCAGTACTGTAAAAGCGCGAATCTATTATGTATATTTCTTCGTAATGGGGCAGAAAGAACGGAGCAATGGCGTTTCCGAACGAATCTTTCATAATCAGCAGCTTCCTGCCGTTTTTCACATCCGTCTGAATAACCGACCACGTGCCGCCGCCGGAACTGATAAAGATTAAATACTTATCCTTTCCTTCCGCATAACTTAGGTCAATTACGTCGACTTCCCTGGGAGTGCTACCCGAATACCTGGTAAACCGGTTTTTCGTAAACGGCAGGTAAACCTGGATCGTATCGGGATTATTCTCCAGTTCTTTCGAAAGCGTTTTTGTATACGCGCTGCCGAGGAAATTATCCACGGTTACCGTTTCATACCGCTCAAGAGGAACGGCCTCTTCGCCGCGGGCCTTCATAAAAGCTTCATATGCGTAATACGCTCCGAGAGCCGTCCAATGATGATCGGTCCTGAAATAGATATATTCATCCTTATGCCTGCTTAAGGCGTCGAAAACATCAACGGCTGTAATATCCGGATGCAGCTTGCTGTTAATGTAAATCATCGCTTCATTCTGCGAGTCGGTCATGTCCCGGTAGCGTTTCATGAGCGTGAATTCCCCCGCCGTCGGCGCAATCATCGAATAAAGTTTTACCTTATCTCCGAGTTTCTCGTGATACATGTTTATTGTCTCGACATAATAATCGATCGCCTCTTTGTTGAAGCGGAACAGTTCTACGGCTTTCCCGTCTGCAAGAAGCCAATATCCCATGTTTCCGTCATCTTCAAGTTCAAGCCCCGGTTCCGCAGCATTTTCCCTTTTCTCTCCCTCGGTTTCAGTTCGCTCCTGCGGATCCTGTTCTTTGTTTTCGCTTCCGTCCGGAGTAGTTTCTTCACGGTTTTCGGGATCGTTTCCGGCTTCTTCGCCGGAAAAATCCGCATCATCGCCTGGAGACTGCGGCAGTTTATCCCTTTCCGCAACCACCAATACATAGCCCGAATTAACCGTAAAAGCGTCTTTTATATCCCTGCACATAAGTATCATTTCGTCGCGCATGATAAAGGTATCGTTATAATAATTGTTATAGTCTTCGAAATATTTCCCATTGAAAAAATCTGCGGCGGAAAAAACGGGCTTTCCGGCAAGTGCACGGTTTTCCACTTCGGATATTTCCGGCTTGTGAGTATTTATTAAATTGGCTGTTCCTAAAACGGCCAGCACCATAAAAAATATCAACGTTTCCGCATAAATTTTTTTCATTGCCTGCTCCTCCCCGCTAAAACTGGAAGTATAAAAACGGGTTATAGGTCTGCGAAACCAGAAATACGAGGGACACAATAAAAACTACGGTGTAAGCAAAAGGCTGACCTATATTTTGGATCCCCGCCGCAAGTTTTGACCGCTCTTCGATTTTCCTCTCGGTAATACCTGCCAGATATTTCAGTATAGGCGTACACGCCAGAATGCAAATCATAATGAAAACACAATTATTCTCGAAAAGGATTCTCGCATCCGGATCAATAAAGCTTCTCCCCGCCGTTCCGAAAAGAGCGCCGACGAAAACGAGCAGCCGCGCCGTATCTGTGAAATAGAAAAATGCCCATCCGATCAAAGTGACGATGACAAAGTATATTCTTGAAAACAAACCCGGTATGCGTTCCAGAAACCCTTTCAGCAATTTCTTTTCAATTACAATGAACACAAAATTAAACAGTCCCCAGAGGATAAAATTCCAGCTTGCTCCATGCCAGAGTCCTGTTAATAACCAAACCACGAGCAGGTTGCGGATAATGTGCCGCCTGTTCCCCCCAAGAGGTATGTATACGTAATCCCTGAAGAAAGTCCCGAGGGAAATATGCCACCGCCTCCAGAATTCCGTCAGCGATTTTGAAATATACGGGTAATTGAAATTCTCGCCGTAATTAAAGCCGAAAATTTTTCCAAGCCCGATAGCCATATCCGAATAGCCCGAAAAGTCAAAATATATCCGGAAAGCGAAAAGCAGAATCCCAAGCCAGGCTCCCGCAACAGAAAGACGGGATAAATCGCCGTCCAGGAACGTTCCCGCAATCTCCGCCGCCGTATTGCTTAAAATAACCTTTTTCGCAAGCCCGGCAATGAACCGGCGCACGCCGTCCCTTACCCCCTCCGGCGTTTCTTCGCGGTGATCAATTTCGTCAGCAATATCCGGATATCGGATAATAGGTCCGGCGACTAGATGGTGGAAAAGCGAGATGTACAGCATGAATTTCCAATAAGATTTCTGCGCAGTTATTTTGCCTTTGTATATATCCGAAACATAAGAGATTGCCTTAAAGGTATAAAAGGAAATACCAACAGGCAGATAAATATCCGGTGCGTTAACCGTCAATCCCAGAAGGCGGTTCAGGTTTTCAAGAAGAAATCCCGTATATTTAAAGAAAACAAGTATTAAAATATTCAGGCTGACCGCCAGAACAAGCTTTGCTTTTTTCTTATTCCGATCCTTCGTTTTTTCAATCGATAACCCGCTGAAATAATTGAACAGACCGCAAACGAGAAGAAGAATGACATATCCCGGTTCCCCCCACGCGTAAAAAACAAGGGATGCCGCAATTAAAAGACCGTTTCGCCACCGCCTGTTCCCGGTTATGTAATAAAGTAGCGCCGTAAGCGGCAAAAATACGCACAGGAATATCAAGCTGGAAAAAACCATATATGTCACTCCGTATCAATAAAAAGGTCTTTCCGCTGTAAACGGCAAGACCGCAGCTCCGGGTACTTTATCTGTCCCGATAACCATTATAGCCCTTTAAACTGCCATAGTAAAGGGAAGGAACCTTTTACCTGTAAGGTAATCAATATTTGACCCGTTTTAAGCAGGTTTATCAGGGTAAAAATAATCATACGCTTCCGGATTTTTTCTCCGTCATTTCCCGGACGGAATTATCCGGACAGGATTATGATATCTATAAAAAGGCGGCGCCGTACAATTATTTTACAACCCGGGACAGGGATAAAAGAAAGGAAATCATCGATGGACTATTTCATCACGTTCCTTGAGGGAATTGTTACTTTTATATCGCCTTGCCTGCTGCCTATGCTGCCGGTATATGTTTCATATTTTGCCGCTCAGGACGACGGCAGCAGCAAAAACAGCGCACTTATCAACGCAATCGGTTTTGTCATGGGGTTTACCATCGTCTTTACGATCCTCGGAGCTTTTGCCGGCACCATCGGGAGATTTTTAAGGGAATACCGTCCGCTTGTCAATACGGTTACGGGCGTAATAGTAATCCTCTTCGGATTAAACTTTATCGGAGTTATTAAACTGCCGTTTATCAATACGATCCGTCAAATGAAAATGGATACCGCCAAGACAGGATTTTTTTCTTCGATCCTGTTCGGTATCGTATTTTCTGTCGGTTGGACGCCGTGTGTCGGGGTCTTTCTGGGCTCGGCCATTATGCTTGCCGCCTATGGCGGTGACAGCCTTAAAGGCGTTCTGATGCTTCTATGTTATTCGCTTGGTTTGGGAATCCCTTTTTTGGCAAGCGCCGTATTAATCGGAAGGCTGAAATCGGCTTTCGACTTTATTAAGAAAAATTACCGCATAATAAGTTTCGTATCGGGCGGGCTGCTTATCATTACCGGAATATTGATGGCAACCGGTTTAATGTCGCGGTATCTGTCAATACTTTCAGGCTGACGGGAGGAAAATTATGAATTCAAAAACAAAAACAATCCTATCTCTTGTTGTATTTCTGTTATTCCTGGCCGGCGCATATTTTCTGTACACGGGTTTGGCAAATAAAAACCTGCCGGATACGGGCAGCATACCTCCACCGGAAACGTTACCGCAGGACAGCGACGCGCAGCCAGAAGCCGGTAATGGCAGCGGTGCGGCAACTGATTCCGAAGACGAAACCGGGCAGGATAATAAGCTGAAAGCGCCGGATTTCACCGTTTATGACAGGGAGGGCAACAGCGTAAAGTTATCCGATTTTTTCGGTAAACCGGTTATCATTAACTTCTGGGCAACGTGGTGTCCGTACTGCGTCGAAGAAATGCCTTTATTCGAAGAAAAATACAGGGAATACGGGGAAAAAGTTAATTTCGTTATGATTGACGCTGTTGACGGAAATACCGAAACCCGGGAAAAAGGCGAAAAATTTATCGAGGAAGGCGGATTCACCTTCCCCGTATATTTTGATACCGACGGAAGCGCAGTTTACACATACCAGGCCTATTCGCTGCCCACATCCGTTTTCATTGACGCAGACGGATATATCATTGCGTACCAGCCCGGTATGCTTACACCGGACATGCTGCAGATGGGGATTGATTTAATCCTGGGAGCGGACTAGGATAGTTTATTGGAATATTCCAATAGCCTTGAAAACAAGCACAAACATAAAGATTGTAAATGCCGAAAAAAATGTGGTCCAAACGACATATTGACTTGCCAGATCTTTATCCCCGCCCATTTCGGCTGCCATTACGGAACTGCTGACCGCCACCGGTGAAGCAAAAAGTGCGACAAGCCCTGAGAACTCGGCGCCTCCATACTGCGGAAATAATAAATACGCTATTCCAAGGCCTATAAAAGGCACAACCAGAATACGCATTACCGTCCCGACTACTATCTGTTTCAGCAATCCGCGGATTGCATAAAATTCAAACTGGGCTCCAAGAACTATAAGCGCCAATGGCGACGCAATAGCAGCAGCCATATTGAGCGCGGAATATAGAAATTCTATATCGGCAAGTCTGAATGATATTCCCAGCCGTTCAAATTGGGCCCTGATGCAAAGAACCAGAAAACCAGCCATTACACCAATAATCAGTGGATTGGTTAATATACCCTTTGCAATTTTCAAATAATCAGTTTTTCTTCCATCATTCTGAACAAAATACTCCAGCGAAAATATAGCAAGTATATTATACAGTGGTATTGTGACAAGGGATAAAATCGCGGCAACTGTTGCGCCTTTTTGTCCTGCAAGCGATGTTGCCAGCGGCAATCCGATTAAAGCAAAATTCGAACGAAAAACACACTGCAGTATAACTCCTTTTTGTGAAGGAATCTTAAAAAACGGCACGACTAAGAAGAACCCTAAAATAAACGCAAAAAATAATAATGCACGCATATACCGCCAGATCCCATTGAATATCTTCAATTCCGTTAGTTTTATATATGTTCATAAAAAGCAGTATCGGGAGCAGAACCCGAAAGCAAAACCTGTTACCCACCGCGCAGAATTGTTCATTCAGCAGCTTAATTTTCTTCGCATAATACCCGAGAGCCACAAGCAGAACAATCGGCATAACAGCATTTATTGCGAAAACGAAAGTATTCAAGAATGAAATCCCCTTATCCTTTTATCCTTATCAATCTAACAATAGCATATTATGTTTCAATCTTAAACCTTTTTCTTATTTGCCGGGCTGATCCCGATAACAATACAGCAGCCCTGCAAATTATCATCCGTTTAATATCTTAAGGACTTCTTCCAGCTTTTCTTCGGTAAATGATCCTTTAAACAATGAAATCAATGACCTAAGCGGCATTGCGGAAACCATGCTTGACATTGACATCGCTGCAATCTCTTCCGCGGAAACCGGTCCCATTACATTCTTAAAATACTGTTTCATTATCTCAAACTTGCCCGGATCGGACATAATTTCACCAAGCGTCGAATTTCTTGTATAACGTTTTTTGATATGTTCCGTCGATTTTACAGTGATCTTTTCTTTGAGAGCAATATCGGCGGAAGACCTGCCCACAAGAATTTCAAATTCTCCGCTTTCAACATGCCAGTTTCCAATCTCCGTGTCGTAGTAGGCAAAAGCCCTCTTGTCAAGCGTAATCACAACCGTTTTTTCTTCACCGGGCGCGAGTTCGACCTTTTCGAAGCCTTTCAGTTCTTTATCAGGCCTTATGACAGTGCTTTCAACATCGCGAACGTAAACCTGGACAATTTCTTTACCCTTCATATTTCCGGTGTTTTTCACTTTCACACTGATTTGAACAGTTTCATTATCCGATATTTCAGTTTTATCTATAGATATGCCGGTATATTCAAAACTCGTATAGCTAAGGCCGTATCCGAAAGGAAACAGAGGCGGGAGCCCTTTTGTATCATAATAACGGTAGCCTACAAAAATGCCTTCCCTGTACTCGACTTTTTTATTGTCCCCGGGAAAATTGAGGAAAGACGGGTTGTCGTTAAGCCGTACGGGGAATGTTTCGGCCAGCTTGCCGCACGGGTTTTTTATCCCGAACAATATATCCGCTATTGCTCCGCCTCCGGCCTGGCCTCCCAGGTAACACTCCAGTACTCCCTTTACATTATCAATCCACGGCATTTCAACGGGTGAACCATTGCACAGCACGACCACCGTATTTTTCTGGACATTTGCTACCGCTTCAATAAGTTTTCTCTGTCCGTCTGGAATACGCATGTGCTTCCTGTCGTAGCCTTCCGATTCATAACTTTCCGGGAGCCCGGCAAAAACAATTGCCACATCCGCTTTTGCCGCAATTTCCTGTGCTTCGCTGATTAACCCGTCATCGGGCTCGTCACTGTTTGATGCAAATTCCCCGGCGCTTAAATTGCCCGCCTCGCCGATATCATCGCGATAGCCCTTCGCATACAGGATTTTTCCGTATCCTTCGATAATTTTATTTATTTCATCATAAGCGTTGTCAAGCTTTGTCGGATTGACATGGGAACTGCCGCCGCCCTGGTACCTCGGGTTTTTCGCAAAATCGCCGATTATCGCGTACGTGCCTTCTTTCTTGAGAGGGAGAATTCCGCCCTCGTTTTTTAGAAGCACGATGCATTCAGCCGCGGCCTCCCTCGCTAACCGATGATGCTTTTCCTTATCATAAGGCATACCCTTTTTGTTGTTTTCCGCCGCCTTGAAAATGATTGTCAGCAGCCTTTCAACAGCCTGATCAAGCACTTTTTCGGAAAGTTTGCCGGATTTGACCGCTTCCACTATTTTTTTGTCGCCTTCGCCTCTGCTTGAAGGCATTTCGAGTTCAAGCCCGGCAGCAAGCGCTTCCACCCTCTCGTTAACAGCGCCCCAGTCCGACACGACAAAACCGTCGAAACCCCATTCTTCTCTCAATATATCAGTAAGCAGGGAGCGTTTTTCCGAACAGTATTCCCCGTTCAGCCTGTTATACGAACACATGACGGTCCACGGCCGCGACTTCTTTACCGCCCCTTCAAAGCTTGCGAGGTATATCTCCCTTAACGTCCTTTCATCCACGATCGAATCTATTGTCATCCTGAGGCGCTCCTGGTTATTCGCCGCGAAATGCTTTATGGATGTTCCGACGCCCTGGCTCTGAACTCCCTGGATAAATGACGCCGCAAGCTCGGAAGAAAGGCAAGGATCTTCCGAGTAATACTCAAAATTCCTGCCGCACAGCGGCGAACGCTTAATATTAACACCGGGGCCGAGAAGGATGCCCACTTCTTCGGCATTGCATTCCTCACCAATCGCTTCCCCGACTTTCTGCAGCAGTTTTCTGTCCCATGAACACGCCAAAGTCGACGCTGTAGGGAAGCAGGTTGCGGGAACGCTTTTTTTAACACCTATGTCATCGCTGCCTTCTGTTTTTTTCCTTAAGCCATGAGGCCCGTCCGCCATCATAATTGACGGTATATTCAACCTTTCGATTCCTTTCGTATGCCAAAAATCCAGGCCTGAACACAAACCAGCCTTTTCTTCGAGCGTCATTTCCGAAATGATTTTTTTAATATCCGCTGCCATAAGAAAACCTCCCGTTCCTTGCTTTGCGTTTCCTGTTTAACCGGTTACCGCGCGGTTTCAGCTATTTAATTATTTCCCCGTTGCTTTTTATAACGTCTTTATACCAGTATGCGGAATCTTTCAGAATCCTTTCCTGGGTGACGTAATCGACATAAACAAGCCCGAACCTTTCACTGTAGCCCAATGCCCACTCAAAATTGTCCATTATCGACCATGTAAAATAACCTTTAATACCCGTGCCGTCAATCGGGGCTTTTTTCAGTTCCCTTATATACCTGTAAAGGTAATCTATCCGCTGCGGATCATGTACTTTGCCGTCAATACTTACCCAGTCGGTATTTGCCATACCGTTCTCGGTAATTATCACAGGCTTTTTATATCTTTCATAGAAAAGTTTCGGGCCCCAGTAAAGAGCTTCGGGGGTTACTGCCCATTTGGTCGATGTCTGCGCATAACCTGTTTCCCTTTTTACCTCTTCATACCCGGTACCATTTGAACGCACCCGTGTCCCATAATAAATATTACAGCCGAAGAAATCCAGCGGCTGGCTGATTACTGCAAAATCGTCCTGCTTTATTTCAGGAAGCCACTGCTCGTAATATTTATATCCATCTTCCGGATACCTTCCCAGGTAGACCGGGTCCATCCACCATGTATTTGTCCACAGTGTATGTTCCCGGCACGAGAACATCGCTGTTTTTGCCGCATGTATATCGTCGTCTGAATTCGTATCAGGGAAGAAAACAATGCCGCATGGCGCGTACCCGATCTGGCACGGCCGCTTGGAGTATTTTCTTATTGCCTCAACGGATCTTCCATGCGCCAGAAGGCTGTTGTGAATAGCCTGGAACAAATCTTTTTTGTCAAGTTTTAACCCGGGAGCATGAACACCATCATAATGACCAAGTATGATAAAACACTGAGGCTCATTAAGCGTCATCCAGTTTGTCACCCGGTCGGACAGCCTGTCAACCACAACCCTGGTATATTCCTGGAACCATTTGGGGCTGTCCGGATTAAGCCATCCGCCTCTTTTATACAGTTCATACGGATAATCCCAATGAAATAAAGTTATATATGGCGTAATTCCGCAGCCCAAAAGTTCATCTACCAGCCTGTCATAAAAATCAAGACCTTTTTCATTTACACGCCCATACCCGTCGGGGATAATTCTCGGCCACGAAAGGGACATTCTATAGGCTTTCAGCCCAATTTCCTTCATTATGCCGACATCTTCCTTATACCGGTAATAATGGTCGCAGGCTATATCCCCCGTATCGCCGTTTTTAACAGCTCCCGGCCTTTTACAGAACATATCCCATACGGAAAGGCCTTTCCCGTCGGCCAGAGACGCACCTTCAATTTGATATGAAGCGGCAGCCGCACCCCAAATAAAGTCCTTTGGAAAACTCATAACAAATCCTCCCGGATAAATTTTTGCCGCTTTTTACCGCTTTATTAATTTTAACAAAACAGCCCCGTTATTGCACTGATAATTTTGAAATCTCAGAAAAACTATATGGACAGCTTTGGAAATTTCAGATAAAATTCATTTACGTAAAAATTAACGAAATAAGGCAGAGAATATGAAAGAAAAGATATCGGCGTTAAAAGCGGCATTTCCCCATACTATTCCCGTTTTAACCGGCTTTGCTTTCTTAGGTGCCGCTTACGGCATATTAATGAATAGCAAGGGTTATGGTGTTGGCTGGACAGTTTTGTTTAGTCTAATTGTATTTGCAGGCTCGGCACAGTATTTGGCAATTACTTTTTTAACATCGGTTTTTAACCCGCTTTATGCACTGCTCATGACTTTAATGATAAACGCGAGGCACATATTTTACGGTATTTCACTGCTGGACAAGTATAAGGATACCGGTAAATTGAGGCCATATCTCATTTTCGGGCTGTGTGACGAAACATTTTCCATCGTCTGTTCAGCAAATCCGCCGGAAGGCGTAAATAAAAACTGGTTTTATTTCTTTGTTACGCTGCTTGATCACGGTTATTGGGTCCTAGGCTCGGCGATAGGCGGTATGCTTGGTTCTATCGTTTCATTTAACACAAAAGGGCTTGATTTTGTATTAACCGCGCTTTTTACGGTAATATTCATCGGACAATGGAAAACGCTGAAAGACCGTAAGCCGGCAATAATCGGAGTTTTATGTTCCATTATCTGCCTGATTGTTTTTGGTCAAAGCAATTTCATTATTCCGTCGATGATAGCTATATTAGCAGCACTGACAATATTGCGAAAACCGGGCAAAGATGAGATTAAGCCATGCAGGGAGAAGGAGAGTTTACAGTGACTTTAACACCTGTTCAAACTTTAATAATTATTTTAATAGTATCCATCGGAACGATGATAACAAGGTTTTTGCCCTTTTTGGTATTCAAAAGGGCCAATTCGAATAACTCCTATATCGGTTACCTCAGCCGGGTTCTGCCTTATTCCGCAATCGGCCTTTTGGTAGTGTACTGCCTTAAAGATATAAGTTTTAAAAGCCCTGTATATTGGCTGCCTGAGACAATATCGATTATATGCATTACTGTGCTTCATTACTGGAAAGAAAATACGCTGTTAAGCATAGGAGCAGGTACTGTTTTATACATGGTGCTTGTTCAATTTGTATTTGCATAAAATTAATTGTTCTTTCTTACATATCCTGAACAGTGATATTTTTTAAAACATAAAGTTTAATTCTTCTATTTTTTAAGACTAATATGGTTTTATCACCTCAATATCGTTCATAGGATAATGCTTCATATTTAAAGTATATAATTTCGAACCGGTCAATTTGGCGGTGGCGGCAATTATCGCATCCGCCATGTTTATACCATGACTTTTTCTGTATTTGTTAAGATACCTGCCGGCTATTTCAGCTATTTCGCCGGTTAAGTCAATTTTCTTAAATCCTGACAGAAAATATTCAAGCTGCCCCTCCTCGTCAGGCTTCACCCCGCATAACAACTCTACTACGGTAATAACGGAACATGAAAGAGTTTTATTTGTTTTTATGCACGATGTAAGAATATCGGTAGCATCCTGCCTGCCTTTCAAATGATCAATCAATATATTCGTATCAAACAAACACATGTCCATCAGGCCTTATCCTCCAAACGCGTATTAAGTTCCTTTCTCAGCTCATCTGCATATTTTTGCGAGTCTATATCGTCTCTGTCCTTCCACAGACCCTGGGTCGAAAGTATATGATCCTCGCTTGCCTTATCATATTTGACTATATACATGTCCACGGCTTCTCTTATGATTTCGGCAATTGCTTTTCCCTTTTGCCGGGCTAATTTATCCAGTTGTTCTTTTTGGGATTCCAAAAGATATATCTGAGTTCTTTTCATGCTGACTCCTCCAACCACAATGTAATGTATACATTAGTATTATACATCTGTCTTTGTGATTACGCAATTGATATAAATAACTCCGGCCAGTTAATCACTTTACCGGAGTTCCTGCCAAACTTATACATCCGGTTATTGTTCCTTTACAGCATCAGTCATATACAAACCACTCATCATATTAGCTAATACCTTGACATATTAGCTAAAATAAATTTATAATATAGCTAATTAAACAAAAGGAGCGGCTGCGATGAAAGTACCTTCGACCGAAGTTCAGAATAACTTCGGAAAGTATTTAAAAATTGCATCGGAATTGGAAGATGTTATTGTAACCCGCAAAGGACGCGAAGTTGCTAAGATTGTCCCAATCGAAGAGAGATCCGTTATTGCGGAGGAAGCCGCAAATTACATCTACAATGACCGATGGAAGCTTAGCTATGAAGAATTCCTTAAATTGGTTGAAAACTCGGACTTGCGATACGAATATATCGACGGCGAGGTTTACCTGCTTGCTTCACCGGCTTACAACCATCAAGTGACCGTGTCCGAACTTTTTGTTATTTTTTATAACTGGTTTAAAGGAAAGAAATGCAGACCTCTTACTTCTCCCTTTGATGTTACGCTTATAAAAAGCAAAGATAACATCAATGTTGTGCAGCCGGATATTATAGTAATCTGTGATACGGACAAGATCGACGCTTCGGGGAAATATAAAGGTGTTCCCGCTCTTGTCGTTGAGGTTTTGTCCGGATCCACAAAAAAGAAGGATATGCTGAAAAAACTTGATTTGTACATGCAGACCGGTGTGAGAGAATACTGGATCGTTGACCCTGATAAAAAAGAGGTTACTGTTTACTGCTTTGAGAAGCATGATATTGCGGATCATGACACATATATGGGGGATATGACGGTAAAATCAAAGTTTTTTAACGGGTTGGAAGTCAATCTCGCAGAAATATTTACATTTTAATATGAAAACCTGGTCCAGTTAATTATATGAATTGCCGGTTTTCCTTATTTCAAACACGGTATAAATTTAAACTTTAGCATAATATGATTCATTTCATGCTGTTTAAGACCTATTTGACGCTTATGCTATTGGTCCAGGATCAGGCATCAGATCTGGCGGTACACCTCCTTTTTTCTTTTATGAATTAGTTTTTCAGGAAAAAGTTTATCAGGATATCCTTAATGTAATTATACCGCCTTGCATAGGAGTTTTCTATCCGAATCAGTTCAAATCCGTACTGCCTGCAAATTTCGGCCTTTTTCCGATCCCTTTCCCGGACGACTTCGCTTTCAAAATGTTCTTTGCCATCCAGTTCTATAGCCAGAATGGGTATTTCCTGCTTTCCGTGTTTCTCATACACTACGAAATCAAACCTGCCGGAATAAAACAGGTCATTGTGTATCGCAGTATTATTAAATACGTGCGCAATGCTGACCTCTTTATGAACAGTACATTTTCTGTTGTTCAAAAGAACATTATCAAGCGCAAAGTTCAAGGTTTGTAAAAAAGCTTCTTCGGTTTCGGTGCTGTATGGATTTATGCCCAAAGCCCTCGATGCTGCTGTTTTTTCCGTTACTTTAGATACACCATTTGATTTCACATATTCAACCAATTCATAAAGATCATCATCCCCGAAGTTTCTATGAAGCCTGTACAGATCTTGGCTGCTGGACAAAACAATAAGCTGATCCCTTGCCCGCGATGTGGCAACATTAATCAGTTCTTTATTGCACTTCAGCCATTCATATGTTTTTGGTCCGGTTTGTTCGGTAATCGCAAGCGAAAAGAGTATCACATCTTTCTCATCACCCTGAAAGGCGTGAACCGTGCCGCAGGCCACATCCGTGAAGCCGTGTACCTTAAGCAATTCGTTAATATATCTGCTTTGATTAACAAAAGGGGTTACAATACCGATTCTTTTATCCCGGTTTTGCTTCACATACTCGATTATCCTCTCGGCTTCGGCAGGCGAAGTATTTTTTTCAGCCGCTTTATTATCTTTAATATTGATATAGGTCAGGGGCTGTTCTGAAACATTGGTGCTTTTAATTTCCAGCTTTCCGTTATAATATTTTTTATTGTTGAATTCTATGATTTTCCTGTGGCACCTGTAATGATACCTCAACAAAATCTCATCGCTGACCGCATCGCAGGCCAGATAAGTTTTATAAATCGAATTGGCAATATAATCGTAATCATTTGAAACAGAATATTTCTGCTTCAACAACGCGTTGTCTGTCGGATTTAGGAGAACAACTGGATTAAGTTGCTGCGGGTCGCCCACGAGCATCAGGTTCTCTCCTCTGATAATGGGAACAAGGGAAATCGCCGTGTTGCATTGACTTGCTTCATCAATAATGACCATATCGAAATACGGTTTTGGTTCCCCCAGACGATGGGCTGAAATGCACGTAGTTGCAATGATGGGGAAAATGCGCAGGAACTTTTTCAGGTTCTCATCTTTACTGAGGTATTTCGTAAAACAGTCGAGCTGTACATCTTTATCAGTAATATTGAGGATATCTAGCAAATCCTTGTTTTTATGATCGCTGAGTCTTTTAATGTACTTTGCCGAAGTAAAATACAGGTATTTAAAAAATTCCTCCTCATCGTCATAAAGAAGGCTGAGAGCTTCTTCATCGGTGACCCTGCCGAGACTTTTGATCTTCCTGTTTACCTCTTCCAGTTGCCTGGCCTGAAGGTCAGCCTGAAAAGTTAAATGTTTATTCGAACTCAAAAGCTTTTCTATCGCTTCCTTCCTCTCATTCAAATCAAGCAGGGTTTCATGCTTTTTCAGTAAAGCGGTAAGTTTCCGGGTCCTTTCAATTTTATCGCTTTTGTTTCTTTCAAGGGTTTTATCAAATATGTTGATATTCTTAGTCTTTTCATAAAGTTCTTTTATATAATCCAGGCACTCCGATACTTTCTCCAGGTTGCCGAGACGAACAATGGGAAAAGGAATTATTCTGTCCTTGTATTTTATTCGCTGAAAAGCCTTAAAAACGCTGTCAATAGGATGGTTATTGTATGATGAAAACAAAACCGTTCTTTCATTGAAAAAGGCTGTTACAATCGTATTGATGATGGTATTGGTTTTTCCTGTACCCGGCGGTCCTTGGACATATGCTAGCGGGTATTTCATTGCAGTATTGATAGCCAGCAATTGATCGATATTGACCTTTTTGTTAAGCAGAGCAATTGGGTATTCTTTTCTTCTGTCCGGCCTTTTTATCAGTTCACCGAAGAATGCTTTTATCGGAACCGTTACCTGACCGCTGTCGTACATATCAAGGATGCCCTTGTATTCATAATCCAAATCAACTGTTATATCCATCTCAATTGCAAAAAGATAAGGCATGTCGTCAACACCATTGATATGGGGGTTGTTACTGGTAATTTTATCCTTGATCAATTCTCTGTTCCTGTCAAAATCATCAAGAAGATAATAATCATCTGCATCCATAAACTGTCGAATGCTCTGCTTTACACCTTCGACCGTAAACTCCCGGCAAATGGTGGCTTCAGCGGCAGGTCTTAATACCATGGCACCAACATCCAGCAACAGTTTTCTGTACGCAAGAACATACAAGCCTTTTTTTGTGTTGATGCTAAGCACATTCATGCAAAGTTGCCTGATTTTGGTTTTGCTATCTTTATTGACAGCTTTGTATTGGAATTCGTTTACAATTTCCCTGAATTGTTCATGAGTTAGCGCATAAGAATCGGAAACCAGGCAATCTTCATCCAGGTGATGGATAAGGTAATACTCGCTCTTGTAAGGTGTGGTATCCAGACGGCTGCATTCTGCAAGGTAATTCAGAATTTTAAAATTGACGGTATTGCTGAAAATGCTTTGGTACTTATGCGGGTTCAGCCGGATATCATCAATTAATTTCTGATTAACTTCCATGTATGAACTATCAATAACTGCGGAGGACAATATAGAGTCAATATATACCGTAAGCTCACATAGGGTATACTGCGACAAGTGAAGTCCGCTGACCAGCAATGCCCTACGCTTTAAATCAATGTTCCTTATCCCTATCCAATATTTTGTTGTTTCACCGTTCCTGTTTTTATATTCAATGCTCAGCCATTTACCTTCATGGATTGCCTTGAATATATCTTTTTGCACACTGTTCATAACCACATTTTACCACAGAAACGTGAAAGAATCTCCATTTTTCAGACTGCCCATATGTTGAAATCTGTTTTTTTGCGGTGCTTTTAGAATAGAAGTACTATTTTCAGGGTATCTTGCCACCCTTTTTGATAACATCATCATTTATTCATTATCATATTTTTTTTGAAATACCAGTAAGTATTCTTTTTTTTGGTAACAGCCACCAAGCCCTTTATGTCTCCAAGTCTATTCATTGTTTTAAGTATTCTAAGATCACTCCTTAGCGGATTTCCATTACGATTATCACTTCTATAGACACCCTTTTCGATTAAATATGGCATTACATCCTTTGGCTTTACCATGCCATTCTGATTAGTTTTATGTAAAAATTCTTGTATCAACCGGTCTAATGCTTTTACTCTTTCTTCGAATGTCATAAAATACCTCCTAAATTTTGAAATAATTTAATAACTCTTTTTTCACACTTCTCTTCCTTCAATCCACGATATGATGAAATTCCAATCCTTAACTCTTCCATCATCATGCAGTATATCGAGAAATACTCCGTCACCCTTTCCCACCTGCCAGATTGCCTATGCGGAGTTCAATTTTTCACTTATTCCTGCTCTTATTGCAAAATCGTAAAGTGTTTTTCTACCTGGTCCGAAAGTCTCTGCTACATAAGCTACAAGGTATATGTCTATCACATGAGGCCCAAATACTGAAGGTCTTTTACTGAGAATATGCTGTCTGATGATATCCTTCCATTCTGATTCCGGTGTACCGATAATTTTTACTTTTATCTCTTCAATTAAATACGAATTATAACTGGTTTTTTCCCATTGCTTAAATTGGTTATAATCACCATTAACGCTTATAAGCTTCATCAGCATATTCTTAACATTGCAAACCGTAGGAATAACATTTGAAGTAATGCTTCTGTCCCTTAAGTTGTCAGGCAATATGTACTCGTTTTTGCATTTTGAATAAACCTAATCATCCAAGATCAACCCTTTCTAATATTAATATCTTCTATCGCTTCCTATATCCAGTTTTTGTTTAGCCAATAGTCATTTCATTTTAATAACCGGATAAATTATCCCGTTTGCTTAAACCTGGAATATTTTATTTCAAGCCTTTCTCTGTCAGGCCACGCTTTTTTATCATGCGGAAGAATGATCTTCGTGCTCTGTAACTCTTGAATCCCGTGCTTGAGCATAGGGCCATCAGTTTCATGAAGAATATCCTCTCTGACCTCAATCTTATAATCCGGTGTTACACCAATGATATTGGAATCATATGCCGCATGATGAATTTTGCACAGCGATAAACCGTTGTTTACAATTGGATCACCTAATTCTTCGCCATCCGGTATAATATGTGCCGCATCCAAAAGCAAGGCATATTTCAACCGGCAAAATGCGCATTGCTGCCTATATGCAAGCAGAACCCTTTCCCTGAAGGCTTTCTGGTGAAGCCTGTTTTTTACCGTTGAGGTGATATATTTGCGGACTGCATTTTGTGAATCTTCAGAAATAAACTTCGTTGTATTTCCGAACAAATAATTCTGTATGGATGCCATATCATCTGCAACAACAGTAAATGATAAGGTATTCGGGTTGTCATTTACAATGAAGACCGGCCAAACTGCAAGATATTTCGAAGGTACAACCCCAAAAAAGTAGATTAGGGGAATTTCTCTCTTCATAGCCTCCCGAATTCCTACATTATCTCTATGGAACGGATCGGTGCCGCGGTAACGGTAAATAAAGCTTCCATCACCCGATAAGGAGTCATCATATGGGCTGTTGTAGACAGTGGTAATCGACAGCGGTATTTTCTCGAAAACCTTCGGTTTCCAGATACCTTGCGGTCCGATGAGCGTAATCCGCTGCTCATTATAATGGAAACCCTGCTCCAGAAGAGTTCTGGGAAGGATGTCCCCATGGAGTGCCACTTGTTCTTTTAGCCATTGAAATGCCGCTAATCGTATTTTTTCTTCCATAATGCACCTTAACCATAACTCAAGCCGATTTTTTGCTCTATATATTTAGAGTTTTGAGCTTTACCATGCCACTATAATTAGTTCTTTCTTCTACACAAACAGCTAGCCCACATTTCACCTTCTTTTCCCGGTCTTACATCTTCAGTTATCCAAATTTCAAGAATCTCCAATTGCTTAATTTCACTAATCAGCACCCTTAAACTGTTTTCATCATAGAAATTAAATAACCTCTCGCCCCTAAACTCTTCGCCCTCGCCATACTTGAATGACCCAAAAAAGATGCCATTCTCTTTGAGCGCCTGAGCTAATTTAGTCATAACACTCTTTATTTTGGCTTTTGGAACATGAAGAAGTGAAGCGCATGCCCAAATACCGTCAAATTCATCCTTAAAGTCCACATCTTCGAATTTCATTAATAATGTTTGCTGCCCAGTCAGTTTACTGCTTAACCTGACCATTTCTTCCGACGCGTCAATAGACACCACTTTATAACCGTGTTTGATGAAATAAAGCGAATCTCGTCCGGAGCCGCATCCTGCGTCAAGAATCTTTCCTCCGGGAGCAATATATTTCAGAAACTTATCGCAGGTTTCGCTCATATCGGCAGAGACCGTCGCATTATAAAACTCTTCGGCATATTTATTGTAAAATTCAATAGTCATACTGCATTAACTCCTTCCTACTTTCCTGACCGCCTTTTGTAAAACTTTGCGCATTTACTTTTCAGCCTGTATTCCAGGATATCCTTAACATGCTCGACATATAAACCTGATGCTATCTTCACAATTTCCGAATCCAAAATAAGTTCTTTATTGATCTCATCATAAATGAAATAACTTGAGCTTTTGTTGATATACTTTATCGGCATCTGTATCGCTTTAGACCTGTATTTTTCCAGCGGCCAATCAAGATAATCCCTGTTCCCGCTGTCCTGCATATCCGGTGCATATAAAGGATTTTTATAGAAATCCATCATGCTTTGAGCGATCCTGTCTGCTGAAACCTTGCGCAAAAGTTTGTTTCCCTCTATAAAGCATGAAATGGTGGGAATTTTGTAAAGCTTGTCCATAGACATTCTTTCCAATTCCCGCAGGAAGTCTTCGGCTTCTGTTCCAAGCCATGTCTTTTCTTCTTCATTTAATTCGTTTATGCTATTCATAAATTGAATATACCCATTTTTAAGATACTCCCTGGTAGGAATATCAGAGCCTTCAAACAAATCCGTTCGAAGGGGCCTTTTGCCGTACTGCGTTTTCAGCCTGAAGTAGTCATTTTCAAGCCTTACGGAGAGCTTATCATGCTTTCTCATCTCTTCGAACAAATCGATTATCTTCATATCAAATTGGACATTGCATCCCTCCGGATAGGTGTACTCATAAAAAGCTCTTCTATCCTTAATCATTGGGTTCTCTCCTCTTAAAAGCAGAGGCAGAACCGGGGCTAATTTATAATTCCCAATAAAATCAAGCACTACGGTAATGCTCTTGTTTTCACTCTTTCTTAGGCCTCTCCCTAACTGCTGCAGGAAGACCGTATAAGATTCTGTAGGCCGCAAAAACAAAACCGTATCTATTTCCGGAATATCCACTCCCTCGTTAAAGATATCAACAACAAACAATATGCTCAGTTCTCCGCTTACCAACTTTTGTATAGCAGTTTTTCTGTCTTCCGAATACGGTCCCTCACCTGTATGAACGGATGCCGCCGGTATTCCCGCCGCAATAAAAGCTTCCGTCATTGCATTTGCATGCTTTATTGAAGAGCAAAAGCCAATTGCTTTATTTTTTCTGTAGCGATTATAGTACTTTAAAACCAGCTCAGCTCTTTTGGGTCTACTGAGCGCATCTTCAAGCTCTTTTTCATCATATTTTCCGTTTCTATAGCTGATCTTAGAATAATCGGTGTCATCATAGATTCCGTAATAGTTAAAAGGAACAAGATAACTCCTTTCAATTGCTTCTTTCAGATTAATTTCATAAATAACGTTATCATTGCAGTAGGAATAGATATCTTTTTTATCCATTCGAAACGGTGTCGCGGTAAGACCCAAAAAGAACTCAGGCTTAAAGTAATCCACTATTGCCTTATAGCTTTGGGCCGCAACATGATGGAATTCATCGATTATCATATACTGAAAATGATCCGGTTCAAACCATTCCTCATTTAAATACTTTGATTTGCCCAGTGTTTGGACGCTGGCAAAGATAACATCCGCATCTTTTTCCGTTATTGATGCTTTAAACATGCCAAAAGTTTTCTCAGGCATGACTTTTGAAAAACTTTGATAGGCCTGATTTAAAATTTCTTCCCGGTGCGCTATAAACAGGATCTTTTTGAATTTCCTGCTGTCAAAGGCAGCAAGATAAGTTTTCCCAACCCCTGTTGCCATAACGACAAGCCCTTTTGAAACATCGCCTCTTGCCCGCTCAAGATGATATAAAGCTTCAATCTGCGCGCCATATGGCTTAATCAGGCTTGTTTCATATTTTGCTTCATTCTCGGCTGTTCCGGTTGTACTCGATAATTTATCGCGAAGACTTGAACCGGGTTCGTTTTTAAGCAGACTGCTTTGTTTCCATCCAATGCTGTATGCTTTTAGAAGATCGTCTGTTAATTCCACGGAATGATCATTGAAAAGGAGGTTGAAGCTATCATAGAATTGGGAAAACACTTCTTTTGATTCATCTTTAGCTATTTTATAATTCCATTCAACCCCACTTTCGAGCGCAGATGCTGAAATATTCGATGAACCAATATAGATTTCGCTGTTTTGATCATCTTCAAAAATATACGTTTTAGGATGAAAGGATACATCATTGTGCTTAAAAATCCTTATTTCAATTAAGTTTCCGAAATACAGTTTTAGCAGATACAGCGCCGAAGGTTCTGTGATTCCAAGATATAAACCCGTAAGTATCTGAACCTTTGCGCCCATACTTACAGCTTCCTTTAAATCCTCTAAAATTAGTCTTATGCCCGATTCCCTGATAAAAGCAGCTATAATCCTAATTTTTTTGGATTTCCGGATCGCATTTCGCAAGCATGATCCAAGTGTTACTTCATTATTTGTGATTAAAGCACGTGAATAATTCCTCATAGTCTACCTTTACATTTATTAAAAGATACTAATTTCAGTTTTTATTTCTATCCTTCTTCCATTAGCATAACTTACGCAGCGGACAAACGATGTCTTTTTTCAAACATGTTCAATTACACAGTAATTCCTTGAAATGCCATATTTTATAATGATTATATCATTGTTAGCAACAAATTAACAGATGGATCGACAAAATGGGAGTGCAACTGACAAAATTTAAATTACTTATATGAACAGGCGGGGATGTTATTTGCAGCCCAGATATTCTGATATGATATCTATGTATTCCAAATATAACTTTTTTACATTGATTATCGAATTATAGACTATTTCATCTTCTATTTCTTTATATTCATGAACCAAAATGTTTCTCAAACCCGCGGAAGGGGCTATTTTCACTGCAAATTCCATATCTATTACATTGTTTTCAGCAAGATCAATAAACGAATTATAGCGATCCCGCAGAAGACTTTTTCCCATCTTTTTTAAGATCATATTGTTTATGTCCGTTGCGCTTTCAACGATTAATTGCAGTTCACGCTCAATTGCCCTTTTAGTAACCATATTATTGACATAGTCGTCAAAAGTAAGAGCGGCGGTCAATTGCTGCAATTCATTATAATATTTAATTAATATCTCCAGCTTTTTACATATTGTTATATTATCATTCATTAATGCCTCTTCAGCCAAATTTGCCATTTTATTTATTTTGTCTTCCAATATTGACTTATTTTCATGGATGCTTTTTATATAAAACGAACTATATCTTTCAAATAAATTATCTTCTTTTTCGTACAGCACTCTTCCATTAACCGCAATCTCATGCCTGAGTACAGGATCGGCTGTTCTCAAATCAACAAGATCAATTTCACTTTTTTTATGGTAGTGAATTAAATCTTCCAATAGTTCCAGTTTCTCTTGAATTGACAGATGCTCAGCAGAAAGAAAAGCTATGTCGATATCACTTTCATTATTGTAAAATTCAGTGCCATAACTACCAAAATAAACAAGCAGCTCAATATTATATTTTTCTGCTATCTCATTCAATCTTTCTTTCTTCATCGATATGAATTCTCTTAATTTTACATATTTTTTATTTATACCCCAAGTATACCACAGTATAAATTTTCCTACAATTAATCATTTTTTGTAAATGCTGTTTTTGTACGTTATAAAATATAAGGCAAAGGCTATTATTATACCGTGCGCCAAAGAACCATTTTATCGATTTCAGGTATAAACCCGGCCGCAGCCAGTACCGACTTAAGTTTTTCCTTTTGCTCCGGATCTTCAGGCCAATATTTTACCGCAATCCTTTTCCGATCAGGCCAGATCCTTTTCGCCTGGAACGCGTTTTTAAATTCCCGGACAGGTTCGTAAAGATTATCTATATCCGGACTGAAAGTAATCTTTTCGCCGTACCGTTCCAGCAGCATAACAGGCCTGCCCCGGAAAAATACAATTGCCGTTCCCGGAATACACATAAACGGAAGTTCCTGCTCGCTGTGCGGAACAATACGGCCGTAGGGCTGTGCCGGGTCGGACGCGTTAAGTACGAAATACTCCGATTTTACCGCATCTAATTTATTCAATACATCGGGAAGCATGAACTGGATGCCGGATATGCCGGTAAAAAAGTATCCGCGCCTCATTTCCCCGGCGTATTCCATCTGCTTAAGCTTTTCGTAAACTTCCGGCCATGTATACGGGCTTTCTTCCAGTCCGATAATTTCTTTCGAGATCATGCCGTACCTTATCCCGCAGCGCCGGATAAAGTCGTGCAGCGACAGCGGTTTTGGAGGATAAGCCGGCTCCCACCTTCCCATTTCCATTCCTGATACCATTGCGGCGATTTTTCTGGCTTTCTGCATCGGATTCAACGCTTCATACGCTTCCTCGTTCAAAAAGAAACGTAGCGGGGCAAAAGAATCATTTACAATGAGACCTTTCAGTACAAGCTCTTTGAGAATATCGAGCAGCTCTCCGGCGGGCATTCCCGATAATGACGTAAGGACATGCGTAAAGGCTGATCCCTTTTTTCGCAAAAGGGTATATATGCTGTTCTCTTTTTCGGACAAATTAAGTGATTTCGAATTATCCTCAGACTCGAAATCAATGCTTTCTGCCCTGAACCAGGCGAGCCTGAACTGGTTTTTTGCTTCACCCGGCTTAACGCGCCAAACGATCCTTCCCGACGAACAAAGCTTATCAAGAAGCCCCGGAGAATACCCGTTTATTCTTGCCGGAAAAACAATGCTTTCCCATGCTTCCGCAGGAAGGTACAACCCTTCAAGCCGCGTAACCGCCTCATACAACTGTTCTTCGGCTGCCACGGCTTTTACGGCAATTTGCCGTTCATACAGCAAATAAGTAAGTTCGGCAGGATCACGGGCTTTTATTTCATCAACCGCTATATTCAGTGTAAGACGGGCTGCCCTGTCGTAAATGGCCGCGTGAAAATATTTCTTATACTGATCTGAATAGACTATCGTTCCGTCGGAAGACAGTTTTGATAATATTCTTTCAAGCTTTGTGCCGGAAAACGGATACCGTTCGATAAGCTCCTTCCTGTCAAATGGACTGTTATACCTCGCGAAACGTCGAATTATTCTTGTTATGGCCTCTTCTTCCGTCCACGCATCTCCCTCCCGGTCAATAAAAGACAACGATGGAACCGGGAACTCATAGTTTTCAGCCGCACTGTACAGACCAACCTCTTCCGCGGCTATGACCCTCGGCACCGGCGACGGAATTACAACAGCGCGGTTCTGCTTTTCAAGCTCTTCAAGCCATTCCGCGTATCGGCCGGTGATGACGCTCTTCGGCGTATCCCCGTAGATCAGTAAAAACGAATGCAGTTCATTCGGCGATTTAACCTGTTCAAGTCTCCATTCGGCATTATTCTTTTTCACAATTTCCGCTACCGCTTCGTCACGAAGCAATACGCCGGGCTTTTCATCCCTGTACGAAAGATTTAGAGAATCAAGACCTGATATCGCCGGGTACTCGGTATGACCCGGGTGCGGGGCCTTTTCCAAATAAAGGAACTCCTGCTCAAACTGGAACAGGATTTCCGACGCAAACGGCGAGGGAAACCACGTTTTTTTCTCAACCACCTGAATACGTCCCTGTTCGATATCCTTCAGCACACGTATGGTATTCGGTATGTCAAAGATATCTTCAAGGCATTCCCGCATTGTTTCGATAATCAGCGGATGATCGACGTATTTCTGAGCGTTTTCCATCGCATCCACCGAGCGCAGCCTTTGCACCCACAGCGGAAGGCGCTGCCCTTGCTTTCGCATGCCCATCATAAGGGCACGGTACGCGTTATACCGGAAGGTCAGCGCAAACCTCGAGGTTCTCGGAAGCGCGTTTAATAAAACCTGTTCCACGTTTTTAGATGAAACAAGGGAAAAAATATCCGATAGCTCGTCAAAATAGCCATAAAGATGAATCAGCACTGCGTCATTCGTATGGCTCGTATATGCCTTGCAGCCAACTTTTTTATCGAGTGCTTCCTGAAACAATATCGAAAGGACGCTGTTGACCCTTCCCCCAAAATGGGCGTGAATCACAATTTTATTGTCGTTTTCGTTTGCGCTTGTATATTCGACAACAATACGCCGGTCATTCGATATGACACCTGTTGCTTCAACCTGATCGATAAGGTAATTTCTTATATTCAGCGCGCCTTTTTCATCGAGCACGGATGATTTTAGGGCATTCTCAATAAAGGTATCGTTTTCAACCTGTTCTGCCGTATTCCTCAGGAACTTACCGAAAGCAACAGCCTGTTCATAGGGCATGCCGATCCCGTCACCCTTCCAGAACGGCGCAGCCGCACCGATTGCCGATGTTGGCGCAACAATAACACGGTTCTTTTCAATCCTCGTAATTCTCCATGGAGTGTTGCCGAGCATGAATTTGTTTCCGATGCGCGATTCAAATACAAACTCCTCGTCAAGCTCACCGACACGCGTTTTATAGTCTTCGAGGTAAACAGGGAACATGCCCCTGTCGGGAATTGTCCCGCTGCTTGACAAAACCAGCATTTTACTGTAAGGGCTGCCTTCTACCGTTTTATTCTGCCTGTCCCAGATAATCCTCGGCTTTGCCGGGATGTCTTCCTTATGCTCATAATCCCCCGCCAGCATCGCAAGAACCTTTCTGAACTCATCTTCACGGAGGGTCCGGTAAGAAAAAGCCTGTCTTACAAGGTTATAAATGTCGTTTTCGCACCACTTTTCCGTACAGCACATCGAAACAATATGCTGGGCGAGAATATCGAGACAGTTTACCGGAATGCGTTCTTTTTCAATTCGCGCATCAAGCATTTCTTCAGCGATGAAGCAGGATTTCAGCAGATCGCCGCGCGTTTTCGGGATTATAACTCCCTTTGATACGGCGGACAGGCGGTGCCCGGCACGGCCTAAACGCTGAAGCCCGCCTGAAACTGAAGGCGGGGATGAAACCTGGACAATAAAATCGACACTGCCCACATCTATGCCCAGTTCGAGAGTGGAAGTGGCAATTATACACTTTAACTCGCCGGTTTTGAACAGTTCTTCGGTCTCCAACCTTCTGTTTCTTGATATGCTGCCGTGATGCGGACGGCAAAGTTCTTCATCGGCGATGGAATTAACGTTTGCCGCTACCTTTTCGGCGGTTGCCCTGTTGTTCACAAAAACAAGGGTTGACCAGTGCTCCCGGATGAGTTTTACAAGCAGTGCGTATATATCGGGCCAGACTGATCCCTGCTCGAGAACACGGTAATCCTCCACCGGTACATTTATTTTCAGCTCCTTGCCGCGTTCAATCGCGGGAGCAATAATTTCAACGGGGCGTTCCCTGTAGCCATTTTCGGTGCGGTACAGGCCGCCCAAATAACGCGCCGCGGCATCCAAAGGGTTTACCGTAGCCGAGAGGCCTATACGGACGATTTTCCGCTGTGCGAGCGCTTCAAGCCGCTCCATTGATAAAGCGAGATGAACCCCTCTTTTTGTCCCGAGAAGCGTATGTATTTCATCAATAATCATGTAATGCACGTTTTTCAGTATTTCCCTTGCTTTTTGCGAAGACAGCATCAAATACAGCGACTCGGGCGTCGTAATGAGTATATGCGGAGGCTTTTTAAGCATCCGGGCTCTCTCACGCTGTGACGTGTCGCCTGTCCGGACTGCCTTACGTATATCCGGAAAGGCCTCGCCTTTTTCTTCGAATATCCGCCGTATTCCCTGGAACGGTATTTCAAGGTTTTTATTTATATCATTATTCAATGCTTTAAGCGGCGAAACATACAGGATAAAAACACCATCAGGAAGCTCGTCTTTAAGGCCCATTACAAGCAGGCGGTTAATGCTTTCGAGAAAAGCGGCCAATGTTTTGCCCGTCCCGGTGGGAGCCGAGATCAAAACATTTCTGCCCGATTGGATCTTCGGCCAGCCTTCTGTCTGCGGAGGGCTCGGCGTTCCTATATTGTTTATAAACCATTCCTTTACCGCCGGGTGAAAAATATCAAGCACTTCCGATTTATCCATATATACCTTCCTGTAAAGCAGCGGGAGAAATTGCCTTGCAATTTCAACGCATCAGACTGCATGTGTGTGCGAAACAGGCTAAAAAAACGAAAATCTCATTGAAACCCTGGCAAACGCCTGTTCATCTTCGAACTTATGTTCTATTTTACTAAATTTAGTCAATTGATGCAAGCACGGTGGAAAAACCTTGCGGGCGGGAAATACAAAAATGATAAGCGGCCGGTTGATTTTTACTTTCTGTTATGGGTAAATAATACATAATACTATCATATATCGGAAAAGGAGATGTTTGACAATGGAAAACGTCGGGAACAGCCAGTACGGCCACAGGATGTCGGCTAAAAAGATTACGTTTATCGGGAAAAACGGCGAGCCTTTGAAAAACACGAAAGTAAGCGTCAAACAAACAAAGCACGGGTTTTTGTTCGGGGGTACAGGGTTTTACGCTATCCCTCTCGCGAATAACGAACTTGAAGGCGCGCAAAAGGAACTGTTTGAAAAAGTAATTGAGAAGTTTCTTGACATATTCAATTACTCTACGTTGCCCTTCTATTGGGGCAGGTTTGAGCCTTTTAAGGGGCAGCCCGACACGAAAAGAGTCAGGAAAGGCGCGGAATGGCTTGTTTCCAGGGGCTGTAAGCTCAAAGGGCACCCGCTCTGCTGGCATACCGTAACCGCTCCGTGGCTTTTGGAAATGACGAATGCCGATATTTTTACGGCGCAGATAAACCGGATACGGCGGGAAGTCTCGAACTTCGCGGGTATTATTGATATCTGGGATGTAATTAATGAAGTCGTTATAATGCCGATTTTCGATAAATATGATAACGGGATTACGCGCATATGCAAGGAAATGGGACGCATCCGGCTTGTACGCGAAGTGTTTCACGCGGCTAAAAAGGCAAATCCCGACGCAATCCTGCTGATAAACGATTTTGATGTCTCCGAATCGTACGATATTTTAATTGAAGGGTGCCTTGAGGCGGGAATTCCGATAGATGTCATCGGGATTCAGTCTCATATGCATAAGGGGTATTGGGGTATTGAAAAAACGCTTGAAGTTATTGAACGTTTTTCACGGTTCAAGCTGCCTATCCATTTTACTGAAAATAACATCCTGTCGGGCCATCTTATGCCCCGCGAGTATGTTGATTTGAACGATTATGTTGTAGATGACTGGCCCACGACACCCGACGGCGAAGAACGCCAGGCAACGGAAATGGTAACGCATTACAAGACTTTATTCTCGCATCCGGCTGTTGAATCAATCACTTACTGGGACTTCATGGACGGGCAGTGGCTGAATGCTCCTTCCGGTTTCCTGCGTAAAGACGGTTCCGAAAAACCGGCATACCAGGAAATACGAAAACTGATAAAAGAAGAATGGTGGACAAAGCCGAAAGAATATGTTACCGATGAATCGGGAGTAATTAACGTGACAGGATTCCTGGGTGAGTATGAGGCGGAATGCATGGGCAAAACAGCCGCTTTTACATTGGAAAAGATGAACCCGGACAACAGCTTTATTTATATATAAAACCACCATTTTGTTTCATGGCCGCCGCGTTTTGTTCTCCGACCGTACGGATATCTGATATACGTTCGGTTTAAGTTCATTCCGCCGGCGGCCATTGATCCCTCGGCACATTCCGGTATACTTCCTCCATTGTGTGAAACCCGTCTTTGATTACCGTATCCATCATGTTTTCCTTTGTTACGAGAACGGGCTCGTACCGTATAAACGGGACTTCTTTTTTCCCGTCAAAAATCGTATGCTCATATTCAATCTCAATTCCTTTCGCCATTTTCACGGCCAGTTCCGCGGCGCCTTCGGCGAGAACCCTTATAGGCTTATATACCGTGGCAAGCTGCAGTCCTTCTACGATCCTCTGGCATGCCGACAGCTCCGCGTCATGTCCTACCACATAAACGCCATCGGCAAGCCTGTTCTCCGAAAGAGCTTTCAGCGCGCCTTCGGCAAGCCGGTCGTTGCCGCCTATGACTGCGTCTATTTTCTTTCCTTCGCTTATAGCCCGGCTGACCGTATTGTACGACTCGTTCTCTCTCCAGTCATCCGCCCATACTTCGGCGATTATCCGTATGCGGCTGCTGTCCAGCCCTTCTTTCAAAGCCATTTTGAACCCGCTGTTGAATAGGTAGCTGTTATTATCCTTCTGCGAACCGTTGACAATTATGTAATTCCCTTCGGGCACCTTTTCATATAACGCACCTGCCATAAGCTCACCTACTTTGACACTGTTGAACGCGACATACGCATCTATATCGGCATTCAATATGAGCCTGTCATAAGCAATGACCTTGATTCCTTTTTTCTTTGCCGCTTTAATGCACTGCGTCAGACCATCCTTGTCATACGGAAGAATTAACAGAACATCGATATCCTCGTCGATAATCTCGTATATCTGTTCCACCTGCCTGTCGGTATCCTCATTCGCGTTTCGTACGATAACCTCTGCGCCGAGTTCCTTTGCCTTCGATACAAAAATATCCCTGTCTTTCTGCCATCTTTCAATAACAAGCCCTTCGATTACAAAGCCGATTACAATTTTATCGTCATCGCCGGGCCCCGAAGTCTCGCTGCCGCCACACGCGCAGCAGGAGAATGCTATCATAACAGCCATCAATGGCAGGAGCACGCGCTTTATCGATTCTTCCACGGCACAACCCCCTTTCTTACCTGTTATTTCCGATATATACGGTAGGAGACATCCCCGTGTTTTTCTTGAACAACCGGCTGAAATAATTCGGATCCGCATACCCGACGCTGTAGCATATTTCCTTGATTGTCATATTAGTCGTAGCCATGAGCTTCTTGCTGTGTTCAATGCGGACAAACGTAAGATATTCTATGAAATTATAGCCCGTTTCTTCCTTGAACAGCCTGCTGAAATACTGCGGGCTTATATTCAGTTTCCTTGAAAGCTCCTCAAGTGTGATTTCATCTTTGAAGTTGTCCCTTATATATTTTTTTGCCCTGCAGATAATGCCGCTGCCCTTTTCGGACTCTTTGCTGCGTATTTTCTGCGTGATATGCTTTATGCGGTTTATGCACCATGAAATCAGATTCTCGAGGCTGTCCTGCAGCAGCATTTCCTGTATGTAGTCATTGTACTTCAGGCAATAATCCTCTTCCACTTTCGCTTCCACCGCCGTCCTGTGCACAATTACCATGTATTCTATCAAAAGGTTTTTCTTTATATTGAACTCTAACCCGGTCATGCCTTTTATCCTGTCCGTGATTTTCGCAAATACGGCCGCGGCTCCTTCACTGTCTCCCATCTCGATTTTTGCGACGAGGTTCGATGCGGCCTGGATATCATACGCATATTCGGGCTGCTCACCGCATATATCCAAAATGTGCGATATCGGCTCCCCCCTGTTGTGTCTTAACGCTTTTACGGCTTCGTTATACGATTGGATAATTTCGTGATTCCTTTTATATCCGCCGATCCCTATAAAGTATTCCATTTTCATTTTCCGCCGGATGCTGTTTAAAATATCTTCCGCGAGTTCAATCGTCTGAAGCCTGAATTCATATTCATCCCTGAATTCATCGCACGGGACATATACGATTATTTTATTGACAAGGACCGGGCCGACAATACAGTCGCATTTGAATTTGAATATGTCTCTGACATAAGGATAATTTTCATGCCCGATTATTGACGAACCGATCCTGTTCGAAAGCCCCGACGCTTTCTCGCCGTCGCCGAACTGCATAACCATAATATATCCGCCGGAATGACCGATATCGAGAATTTCCATGTACCTTGCCAGTTCCTCGTCGAACTCTGTATTCAGCAGGATCGAATAAATGAACCCCTGCTCCAGGTACGGTATTACTTTTTCAAGCTTTTCCCTTATTTCAAGCTCTTTTTTTTTCTCTTCTTTCTGCTGATCGATCTGGCGCGCCATTTTGTTAATTGTGTTGATCAGAACGGTCCTGTTGATCGGCTTTAATATGTAATGTTCCACTCCGAATTCCATAGCCTGCTTCGCGAATTCAAACTGTTCATATGCCGATATGATCGCAAACTTTATGTCAGGGTAAAATTTCCGTATTTCGGCAATCGCGTCAATGCCGTTTATCCCGGGCATGCGTATGTCCATCAGAATGATATCGGGATGGGTCGCTCTCGCCTTTTCAATAGCATCCCGGCCGTTTTTCGCGAACGCTGCGATCTCGACATCACTGATGTTCTTATTAATGATATGCGTAATCGCGTCAATAACTATCTGCTCATCATCAACAATCATCAGCTTGTACATGTTTTCCCCTCCTGAGCCGGAATCCTGATAACAACTCTGGTGCCTTTCCCTTTTACGCTTGAAATATCGATAATATCATCCTTCCTGTAATAAAGCCTGAGCCGCTGTATCACGTTCGTAATTCCTATCCCCGTAGTATGGCCTTTCTTTGGTTTCTCCGGCATCGTTTCCTCTGCCGACGCTTTGCCGAGAATGCCGTCAATCACTTCTTTATCCATGCCTACGCCGTTGTCAACAATTTCAATCAGCCCGTCCTTTTCATCCCTGAAAACGCGAATGTCAATATTTCCGCCTTCTTCTTTCTCTCCAATCCCGTGGATACACGCGTTTTCGACGATAGGCTGGAGAATAAGCGGGGGCATATTAAGCTGCAGCAACTCATCGTCTTTGATGTCAACACTGAACGAAATCATGTCCCCGAACCTTACTTTCATCAGGTCAATATAAGCACGCACACTGTTCATTTCGTCGTTCAGCGTAACCTCCTTATCAAGGCGCCTCACATTATACCGGAACACTGCAGCGAGGTTTTCAAGAAAGCATGATGTGCGCTCCGCTTCTTCCATCATTGCAAGCTGCACTCCGGCATTGAGCGTGTTGAACAGGAAATGCGGGTTGATCTGCGACTGAAGCGACTGAAGTTCCGCGTTGTTTAAAAGGGTTTGCATCTTAAGGTTCTGCATTTCCTTTTCCATCAGTTTCGATTCAATTTCGGATTTATTGTGCAGTTCCTCAATATAGTTCCTCACGCTCGATTTCATCTTGTTGAACGCTTCGGCCATAATCTTGATTTCGTCTTCGCTCGTAACTATAACTTCATCCACGTCGAAATTGCCTTTGGATATCTCTTCCGCTGACTGGGAAAGCTTCATTATCGGATCGGTCATTTTATATGTGATATAAAAAATAATTATGCAGGAAAGGACAAGAATATCAACAATCATAACAAAATTGGCCTTTTGGACGATTATATTGTTCCGCGCGAGGGCGGAATAATACTCCGTATTCTGCTTCAACTGCTGCAGGTTAAGCCACTGTATTTCTTCCATGATATATTTTCCGACCTGATGGACATAATTATATTTTTCACGCATTGTGTTCGCGTCACGCCCCTGTTTTGCGTATATCGCTTCCTCGGCGTTTTTGGTAAACGTGTCAATGAGGTTCGTAAGCCTTTCTATGTTATAATCATCCGCAAGCAGTATATTTTTCAGTTTTTCCGCGTTTTCATTCAAAAGATCTGCGTTTAGCTGGTAATTGTTCTTGCTGTCGGAATCCTTTGTCCTAATAAAAAGAGCGAGGTTTTTTTCCGATTCGGCGAGATAATTCTGCATGTCTTCAAGCAGGACGCTTGATAAAAACATCGCGTCTATCTTCCTGAAAAATTTGTTCGAATTAATCGACAAATAAACGCTTACCGAGCTTACAAGGGCAATCGACATGAGAAAATAAAACAGCATTTTTTTCCGAATCGTGTTCAATGATAACTTCATTTTATTTTTCATGACCTTTCCTGTTATTTTTTATACCTGTGAACATTGCTGCGGGTTACCGCTTCTATCGGCGTTTCGAAATAATCGCCGCTCACCCTGTCGCCGGCCAGATTCTCGATGCATAACTGGCTCATAAGTTCCGGCTTCATATCAAAGGAAGACGCGATAACCTCAAGTTCAATGTACTTAATGATTTCTTCCGAAACGCCAGCCCCGATTATTTTGATATCACCGACCCGGTTCAAATCGATAACTACCTGTGCGACCCCGAACGAATCCCTCTCGCTCGTGCAGACTATCACGTCGATATCAGGATACCTGTTTAAAATATCATAGGTTATGTCTTCCGCACTGAACATATCATAGCTTGTCCGCAGGATTTCAACGAGGTTCACCATCGGGTACTTGTCGACGATTGATTTAAAACCTTCAATGAACAACCCGCCCGTAACATCCTTTTCATTGTAAGTAGCGCTTTGAACCATAAGCGCGATGTCGCCCCTCATATCATTAAGCTGTTTGATTGCGCTGCGTGATGCCATTTTCCCGTAATCGTACGCGTTATAACCGACAAAATAAGCCCTGTCGATTCCCCATGCGTCGGTGTAGACAAATTCTACGGTGATTCCGTTCTCAATCGCTTTTTTAATTGCCTGGATATATTCGGAATCGTATATGCCCTGCGCGATTATACCGTCAACCTTTGCAGCGACAGCGGTGTTTATTTTGTTTATTGCCTCATTAATGCTTTCAGCATTGATAAAATCTATTCTGATATGTTTTTCTTCCGCTTTTTTGTAGATGCCTTCACGAAACTTTTTAAGGAAATCGTCGGATGTCTGGTACATGACAACAAGAAAATTTTTGCTGTACTCTTTTTTGGCCCCGTTTCCTGTTCGTCTATGGAAATTTTCTTCCACAATCATTGAATAGGTAATTGAAACTGTAAACGCGGCAGCGAGAATAATGAACAGAATAATTGTCAGCGCCCTGAACAACAGACTTGTTAACTTGTTACCGAATATATATCCGAACAGCCTGCTTTGATTATTATTCATCTGTCCGGCCCCCTGTTTGTAGCAAATAGAAATTAATTCCATTATACATTAATTTATAGCAATTCACATAGCATTTTTTTGACAATAAAAAAGCAAAGAGTTGAACTCTTTGCATAATAAAAATTAAGGTAAGAGGCAGCTTTTCGATCAGATCAGGCGGCTTTCGCCTTTGATTTAGAGTATACGTCAAAGGCGACGGCAAAGATTGTAACAAGCCCTTTTATGATGTTTTGCCAGAAAGTACTCACTCCCATGATTGACATCCCGTTATTCATAATACCCATAATGAATCCGCCGATAATAGCGCCGATTATAGTCCCGACACCTCCAGTCGCCGAAGCTCCGCCTATGAAGCACGCGGCAATCGCATCGAGTTCAAACCCGTCTCCGGCGGTTGGAGATGCTGAGTTTAACCTTCCCGCGAATACAATTCCGGCGATGGCCGCCAAAAAACCCATATTCGCGTATACCCAGAACATCACCCTTTTTACACTAATACCTGATAGTTCTGCGGCTTTAGCGTTTCCGCCGAGCGCATAAATATGCCGTCCCGCAACCGTTTTGTTTGTGATAAATGTATATACTGCAATAAGCACAACGAGCAGAATAACGGCGTATGTAAGGCCATTAGCCCTTGCGAGCCAGTATGTGAATAAGTTTATGACTAAGGCAATGGCAATTATCTTCGCCGCGAAAAAACTGTCGGACCCGGTATCGTAACCGGATTTCTTTTTCTTCGCGCGGCTTAAAAGCTCCATTATTATGTATAACACGGAGCAGATAATTCCGATTACTATCGTTGTTATATGCAGCTTGCTTCCGGAACCGATAAAATCGGGTATGCTGTCCGACGCGATTGTTACGTACAACTGCGGCAGCAGGACGGTTTTCCCGCTCAGAATAATATTGTTTATGCCGTTGAAGATCAGCATTCCCGCAAGTGTTACAATAAACGGCGGGATTTTAACATACGCGATCCAGAATCCCTGCCATACTCCCGCGAGGAACCCAATGATCAGCGACAGTAATATTGAAAGCGGGACGGGCAATCCCAATTTTACGCTGAATAATGCCGATGACGCGCTGACCATCGCTACGATTGAGCCTACGGACAGGTCGATATTACCTCCCGTTAAAATACACAGCATCATGCCGATGGCCAGTATAAGAATATAACTGTTCTGGAAAATCAGCCTTGATACGTTAATCGGCCTTAACAGTATGCCGCCCGTTAATATCTGGAAAATAAGCATAATTGCTATCAGCGCTATCAGCATTCCGTACTGCCGTATATTATGCCTGAATACATCCCTAATACTTTCCATATTGCAACCCTTTCCTTACTCTTAACCTTTGTTGGCTGTCGAATTCAGAATGCATTTCATTATTTTTTCCGGGCTAGCCTCTTCCCTGCTCATCTCACCTACAATGCTGCCTTCGTTCATAACGTATATCCTGTCACATATTCCTAAAATCTCGGGCAGCTCGGATGATATCATAACAATGCATTTTCCCTGGGACGCAAGCTGATTGATTATTGTATAAATCTCATATTTTGCTCCCACGTCAATTCCGCGCGTCGGTTCATCGAGAAACAACACGTCCGGTTCCGAAAATATCCATTTGCTAAGCACAACCTTCTGCTGGTTGCCTCCCGACAAGTTACCCGTTTTCTGATAAACCCCCGACGACCTGATATTCAGTTTCCTTCTTTGTTCCTCCGCGATTTTTACCTCAAGACCCTCGTCAATAACGGAATTCCTGCTGACCTTGTCCAGGCGCGGCAGCGTAATGTTTCTCCTGATGTCATCTATCAGTATCAAACCCGCCGTTTTCCGATCCTCGGTAGCATATGCAATTCCTGCCTTAATCGCCTCGTGCACTGTTTTCAGCACGAGCTTCTTTCCATCCTTAAGGATTGTACCGCTGATCTTTTTTCCGTAAGCCCTTCCGAACAGGCTCATGACAAGCTCCGTCCTGCCGGCTCCCATGAGCCCGGCGATACCAACGATTTCACCTTTGCGTACATTAAAGCTTACATGCTTGATACGCATTCTTTCATCATCGAGAGGATCATAAACCACCCAGTCCTTTACTTCGAACCCGACCTCGCCGATATGTGCCTTTTCTTTCGGGGGAAAACGGTTCACAAGTTCTCTTCCGACCATGCCTTTAATTATCCTGTTCTCCGAAAACTCGTCTACTCCCTTTACGAGCGTTTCAATTATCGAACCGTCGCGAATAATCGTAATCCGATCGGCTATCCTCGTAACTTCGTGAATTTTGTGCGAAATAATAATACACGTAAGCCCCTGCTGGTTCAATTCAAGCAGGAGATTAAGCAGGTTATCGGAATCCCTGTCGTTTAATGCGGCGGTGGGTTCATCGAGGATTAAAAGCCTGACGTCTTTTGAAAGGGCTTTTGCTATTTCAACAAGCTGCTGTTTACCGACGCCGATATCCATAACGAGCGTATTGTATTTTTCCTTCAAACCTACTTTTGCCATAAGCTTCCTGGCTTCCTGGTACGTGCGGTCCCAGTTTATAATTCCGTATTTAGAACGCTCATTGCAAAGGAATATGTTTTCGGCGATTGACATATAAGGATTCAGCGCGAGTTCCTGGTGTATTATCCCGATTCCCGCTCTTTCGCTGTCGCGAACGCTTTTGAATTCACATTTTTTCCCCTCAAAGAAAATATCCCCCAAATATGTGCCATAAGGGTAAATGCCGCTAAGCACATTCATCAGAGTTGATTTACCGGCCCCATTCTCCCCGACGAGCGCATGTATTTCCCCTTTTCTTACCTTAAGATTAACATTGTCCAGCGCCTTTACGCCGGGAAAAACTTTTGTGATGTTTCTCATATCAAGAATAATCTCGGACATATTTTTCTCCTCATGTTTAAAATATAAGGATATAAAATACGGGACAGGATGCTGCAGCGAAGCGGCAGAAGCTCCGCTGCAGAACCCTCACGCTGTATTATTTCAACTGTTCTTCCTTATAATAGCCGGAATCAATCAGCAATTCCTTGTAATTGCTGGCATTGGCAAATACGGGCTCGCACAAATACGAAGGAACAATCTTTACACCATTGTCATATGTCGTCGTGTCATTGATCTCGGGTTCGGTTCCCTTCATGAGCGCATCCACCATTCCGACAACTTTCGAGGCCAGTGTTCTTGTATCCTTAAATACGGACATTGATTGTTCTCCGGCGATTAAATACTTCACATTCGTAATGTCGCAGTCCTGTCCTGTCAGAATCGGGAACGGTTTGTCGGGGGAACCGTACCCGGCCGCTTTAAGCGACGCGACAATTCCTGCTGCGATGCTGTCATTCGGGGACAAAATGGCATCGATATTTTCATCCGAATAATAAGCAGTCAGCAGATTATCCATTCTTGCCTGGGCGCCTTCAGATTTCCAGGCCTTTATAGCAATTTGTTCCATATCGACCTGTCCGGACTTGATTACCAGTGCTCCGCTTTCTATGTATGGCCGCAGTTGATCCATACCGCCGTCATTAACGAAATATGCGTTATTGTCATCAGGAGAGCCGCCGAATACCTCCAATGTGAAGGGACCTTTTTCCCCCTTATCGAGCCCCAAGGCTTCAACTATGTATTTTCCCTGGAGTGCGCCGACTTTATAGTTATCAAACGTCGCATAATAGTCGACATGCTCGGTGCCTCTAATCAGACGGTCGTAAGCGATTACCTTGATGCCTTCTTTAGCCGCATCTTCAAGAACTCCCTTCAGAGCTTCACCGTCAATTGAAGCAATAACGAGAACCTTTGCGCCTTTTGTTATCATATTTTCAATCTGCGATACCTGGGTTTCAACAGAGTCTTCCGCATATTGAAGGTCAACCTTGTAACCTGCCGCTTCCAACTGTTTCTTCATGTGTTCACCATCCTGGTTCCAGCGCTGCAGCGACTTTGTCGGCATCGCAACACCGATTAACACTCCGCCACCGCCACCGCCGCCGCCTCCGCCGGACGGCACCGTACAGCTTGTCGCCAGGGTGACTAATCCTGCGAGCAGCATAAAAACCGCCGCAATCGATACAAATTTTCTCATACGAAAACCTCCTTGAAAAAACCGTTATTCGGCATATATGCTTTTATAAGCCGGATATTCTATATTCGGAGGATAATATCCCTACGCCCTTAATTATTCACCCCGGGGCATTAATTCACAGCGGCGGGGACATTTACGGCAAGGTTCAGCTCCGGCTTATATATAAACATACCGCCTTGCATTTTATAATAGACCAGCGCTCTGTTCTTTTCTCTAGATTTAATTATCAATTTCTGTAAAAATTTATTATTATTTTTGAAAAGCAATTTGATATAGCAAATACTTAAGGATAAAAACGGATAGGAAAAAAGTGACCGGAAAAAGCAGGAACTGAAATAAAAAGCCCGCTCGAAAGCGGGCCTGTTAAAATCCCATCATTTCATATGTAAGATCCCTTAACCTCGGGTGAACTGCCTCGTATACATAACCGCAGTTAAGAACATGCTGCACGTAGAAAAGCGCGAGGTTGTTTTTGGTATCTATCAGCGCATAAGCGCCTGCGGCGCCGTCCCAGCCGAATTCACCGAGGGGACTTCTCGCGCCGGATATTTCCTTATCTATCAGTGTGCGCACACCAAGACCGTAACTGTACCCTATTCTGTTGAACAGGTCGAAATCCTTTTTTGACTCTCCCTTCATCTGATCCTGACGCATCAGGTCAATCGTTTCTGCGGAGAGAAGCCTGTACCCGTCGGCGCTTGTACCGCCGTTGCACATCGCATCGAGAAACAGGATATAATCGTTCGCGGTTGAGTAAAGCCCGGCGCCTCCGCTTTCATAGTTCTTTGTAAGGACATAGCGGTTTCTCTTCGGTATCTCGACAGAAGACCACGTTTCGGGCCGGTAATCATACTGGCCGACCATCCTTGCCTCAAGTTCCGGCGTCAGCCTGAATCCCGTGTTTTTCATGCCAAGAGGCTTAAAAATATATTCGTCAAAGTATTTCCCGAGTTTCATGCCCGAAACCACCTCTATCACCGCGCCGAGTACATCATGGCTCAAGCTGTACAGGAAATGGGTTCCGGGTTCAAATTCAAGAGGCTCATTCGCGAGCGCTTCAATGATTTGCCGCGTATCTGCGGTCCCGTTCGTGCTTTCAATAACCTTTTTTATTGACGGGGCCTCCAGATCATAGTTCAGGCCGCTTTGCATCGTCAGCAGATGCCTTATCGTAATGGCGTTCTCCGCCTTCCTGATTACTGAATCGTGCTTTACCTTCACATTCCCGTATTCGGGCAGGTAGTCGGAAACCGGGTCGTCAAGACCCATGCAGCCTTTTTCTATAAGCTGCATTGCGGCTGTGCATGTAATCAGTTTGGTCGCCGAATACAGCCAGTATATATTCGTTCCCGGCGATGCCCTCCATTCGCTGTGTTCGTCATACCCGGCAATATGGCTGAACACGCGCTTATGTTTGTGGTATACGATGCATTCACATCCGGGAATCCCATAATTTTTAAGAGAATCGAGATAATTTGTGAGTATTGATTTGTCCATACCATCATCCTTTCCGCGGGAATTTTTGCTGCCGTTCGCCGTTTACCTTTTCACATAGTCGGAAATGCTCTCACCGTAAAGGCAGAATAAACTTATTTCCATTATAACACAGATGATGTATTGTTATAAACCGTGTGAGCAATTTAAAGATGAAACAAATGCAAATTAGGCATAAGCCGGAGGACGGTGACTCGGAAAAGCAGCAATTATTGCTTTCCGCAGAGCCTTATGGAGAGAAAAATTGTTTACAATATTGGTTCCCGAAGGGAAACTCCGGATAAAGAATTATAATTTGAACTTCATTACCAGGTCTTCGAGGTTTTTCGTTAACCCCTCCAATAGTTCCATTCTGCCCGATACTTCCTGCAGATTGGCCGTTTCTTGCTGGACGGTTGCCGAGATATCCTGCGATGCGAGTGTATTTTCATTCGTTGCATTTTCTATCTTCTCCATGCTTTCGGCAATATCAGCCACACCGGCCATAAGCTGCTCCATCATCCTTTTTATTTCCATAACCATAGTACATTCGACTTCATTAGCATCCCTTATATCCCTAAAGCTTCCCAATACAATGCCGGCCATATCATTGCTCTCTTCCAATTCCCTGCGGCTGTTTGCCAGTTTCAGCGTCATGCTGTTCATTGATGACTGTATGGCATCAATCATATTTGCAATCTGATCGACAAGCGTATTTGAAGAATCGGATAATTTCCGGATTTCATCGGCAACTACCGAAAATCCCCTTCCGGCGCTGCCCGCGCGTGCCGCTTCAATAGAAGCGTTCAGCGACAGCAGGTTCGTTTGATTCGAAATGCCCCTGATTGATTCAAGGATATTGTTCATCTCACGCGCCTGCCCGACAAGCACTTCCAGGACCTGGACCGCCTCTTCCATCGTTGCGTTTACGTCTTTCAGGTGAACCATATATTCGGAAAGCTTATCATTACCGATTTCAGTTTTTTCCAGTGCGTTAGCAGCGCTTTCGGATATATCCGACACTTTCGTGTTTACATCCTGCGAAATTCTCTTTATTTCCTGCATTAAAGACATAGCGTTATTCGTTTCGGTCCGCTGGTTGTCCATGCTTTTAGCCATATTATCAAGCGCTAATGCAATGTTTTCGCTTCCCTTTTCATTTTCGTAAGTGCTTCTTGTAACAACCGCAACCGTGTCCTTTATTTCAATCGCCGCTTTTCTGACATTTGAGATAATTTGTTTCAGGTTGTCGCTCATAACGTTAAAATTGCCTGCGAGTTCTTCAATTTCATCATTCGACTTTATAGCTACCCTTTCACGCGACAAATCACCTTCGGATATATACAACAATTCGGTTTTAAGCTCTTTAACCGAAGAGGTAATGCGCTTTATAAACACTACAAACAAAAATACGCTGGCGGTTATGGCAACTACGGACAATACCGCACATATAATTATCAGCACTTTGAAATTTTTCTCGACTTCCTGCTGCAGATCCTCGCTTCTATCCAGTTCCAGCGTAAGGAGGCCTGAAAGGTTTTCTGATATATTCCTGCCTTCAACACCCATATCCCAGACTATTTTTTGGATTTCCGGATCAACGGGCGGAAATTTGCCGTCAACGCTTCTGTCGTATATCTCCTGCATATAAGCCAAATACTTTTCCGTTGTAGTTCTTACGGCACTTATCGCTCCCAGGTTCCCGTAATATTTCTGATCTTTTTCTATTTCGGCTTTCAGTTTATCGAGAAAAGCGAGGAACCCTTTTGTGCTTTCCAGGTGCGAACCTGTTTCGATGTCATCCCCCACTAAACACGAATTCAGGATCTTGTTAGGCTGGTATATAATATTGACCCTGATTTCATTTATATAAAAAACGTTATCGACAAGTTTGTTGTATTCACCGCTGAAATGAATGGATTTTAACAGGATAAAGACAATCAGAAAACCGAGGATAACAATGGAAATCGAAAAAACAAAGGCCATTTTTTTCGCGACACTGTTAAAAAGCAGTTTTCCCATTTTATCGACGAATGATTTACCTTTTGTAAACACACCCGATCCGGTTTTTTTTGTTTTTACATTATTCCTGTTTTTTATGCTTTTCACCAGCATTTATCTCACTCCTGAAAATGAGATGTTGCATTAAACGGCTGAAGAGCCGAAACAGACCTGCTGTTCCGGCTCTTCACGTCATTTTTTATTAGTCGTAAAGGTTCGGGGCAATGCTCGGATCGTCCATATTATCCTTGTTATACCATGCCCCTCCCGTGTCGACATCGGATACAGGCTCGCCCTTAGCCGCTGAGATAAGCAGATCTACGGTAACCTGTCCCATTTTCAGAGGAGACTGTGTAACAGCGCCGTACATAGTGCCGTCCTTAACAGCCGCTTTAATAATCGAACCGGCGTCGAAACCGACAGCGATAATTTTATCGTCTGTGCTTCCCAATACACCGAGATTCTGATTTGCGGTGAGGACACCTTCAGCAGCAACCTGGTTGGAACCGAAGATGCCGATAGTATCGGACTGGTTCAAAATAGCGCTTGCTTCGGTCGCACAGAGTTCCGTTGTTGTCTGGGAAGGAACACGAACTTCTATGATCACGTCAGCAGAGGCTTCGTCGCCTTTTTCCTTGGCCTTGTTCACATAGAAGTCATTTCCTACAACCGCCACGGATTTTCCGGCGCCCTTGCAGAGCGTGGTCATTTCATCGATAAATCCGAGACCACGGTTTGTAATGGATTCGGATACGGCATCCTGGTTGACGACACCGATTCTTACTTTGCCGGTCGCTCCTTTTACCCTGTTCTCAATGGCCTTCCACATGCCCTGGGCTGCCGTTACGCCTGCTTTATAGTTATCAGTGGAAGCTGTAGCAAGAACTGTTCCGGGAGGTGCATCCGGAACACCGGAGTCGAAGCAGATAACAGGAATGCCCGCTTCTTTGGCCGCCTGAAGGGAATCAAGCACAGCGGAAGCATCACAGGCCGCGATACCGATTCCGTCGGGTTTGCTGTTAATGGCGTCGTTGAACATCTGAACCTGATCGGCAATGTCAGATTCGGAGTTCGGGCCGTTAAACGTACAATTAACGCCTCTTGCCTTCGCCTGCTCTTCCGCTCCCTTAACGGCAGCGAGCCAGTAAGTCGACTGGTAGCTCTTCACGATAATTATAAAATTGAGGGGTTTTTCGGCATCCGTTTTAGTCCCGGATGACGTCTCCGCCGGTTTCGAGGTGTCGCCTGCCGCCGTCTGTCCGCTCTTGGTTCCTTCGCAGCCTGCCAGCACTGAAGTAATCAATACGATGCAAAAAATGATTGCCAAAAGTTTCTTGCTCATTCTCCATCCTCCTTGCGATATAATTTTATAATTACTGCTTTTTTGGAAGCAGCAGTTACCTGTTTATTGCCCTGCCCTTGACATTTCTGCTCAAGTCGATTAGTACCGCCGCTATCAGCACGATACCCGTAATGATTTGCTGCCAGTTTGCCTGCAGGCCGATGAATGGAAGCCCTGTTTTCAGGATGCATATTACGAATACTCCTATAAGGGTTCCTACTACGCTGCCGACGCCGCCCGTCATCGAAACCCCACCGATAATTGCGCCGCCTATTCCCTCAAGTTCAAAGCCCGCGCCTGTGCCCGGATATACGCTTGCAAATATCGCCGAATAGGCAATAGCCGCAAGTCCTGCAAAAATACCCGATATTACATAAGCGGAAATGTAGACATATTTCGTATTGATTCCGGATAACCTGGTCGCCTCTTTATTGGAGCCTATTGCGATTATGTATCTTCCGATTTTCGTATGATTTAAAATAAACGACATCAGCGCTGTCAGCAGCAGAATCCACAAGAACCCTAACGGCAGTTTCAAATCACCGATATTCAGTTTGAAAATGGTTCTGAACCATCCTCCTTCGGTACCCGCCGTAGGCCATGGTATCCCGAGACCTGTGCTGCATATCGAGCCAAGCCCTCTCGTCATCATCATTGTGCACAGTGTCGCAAGAAAAGGCGGCAGGTTCATCGTTCCTACCAGAAAACCGTTAAGTAAGCCTATCAATGCTCCGCATAACACGCAGACTATCATTCCTGCCCATACGGGCCATCCCTGATATACAACGAGATAACCGCCGATTAACGAGTAACAAATCAGGCCTGTGCCGATCGACAGGTCTACTCCTCCGGTAATAAGCGGGAATGTAACGCCGATAGCAATCAGCGTTATGTAATACGAATAATCCAAAATACTTAATATTGTGGAATACCTCCGGAAATTCGGACTGACGATGCAGAAAAAAGCAAACAGCGCGACGACAATTAAAAACACTACTACATTCTGTCCTCCAAGCCGCCTGATAACTGATTTATTTGATGATACCGGCGTATTCCGGATTCGTCCCGACATATATTCCTCCTCCTAAATCCACATAGTTGCCAAATGCATGATCTTCTCCTGGGATGCCTCTTCAATTCTGAGTTCACCGCTTTTACGTCCTTCGCACATAACAATGATCCGGTCGCTCATTCTGAGAATCTCAGGCAGTTCCGACGATATCATGATTATTGATTTTCCTGCTTTCACAAGCTCATTCATCAATTTATAAATATCGCTTTTCGCGCCTACATCAATTCCTCTCGTCGGCTCGTCGAAAATCAATATGTCACAGTTTCTCACAAGCCATTTTGTTAAAATGACTTTCTGCTGGTTTCCGCCGGAAAGGTTGACTATAAGCTGGTCAATGCCCGGGGTTTTGATTGCAAGGGATTCGACATATTTTTCCGTTTCGCTGTTTTCCTTCTTTTTGTCTATAAAAATACCTTTAAGGAAATTTTCAAGGTAAGCTATCGTTGAATTTTCCGCGACATTTCGCTGCAGCATCAGTCCATAGCGTTTCCTGTCTTCCGAAAGATAACCGATACCGCATTTAACCGCATCCCGGGGACTGTTTATTTCAACTTTCTCCCCATTGATATAAATGTCCCCGCTTTCTTTCGGATCGGCGCCTATTATCGCTTTTGCGGTCTCCGTTCTTCCTGATCCCATCAGTCCCGCAAATCCGAGTATTTCACCTTTATGCAGTTCGAAGCTGACATCCTTAACAAGTTTTCCCGCGTTGAGATTTTCAACTTTCAGTACTACGGGCGCGTCTTCCGGAACCTTGCTCTCCGTTTTCGGCTCTTCATAGATAACGCGTCCGACCATCATGCTGATAATATCGTTTTTCGTCGAATCCTTTGAAATCAGAGTCCCAACATACGCACCGTCACGCATTACGCTTACACGATCCGTAATGAGCTTGATCTCATCCATTCTATGCGTAATATAGACAATACCGATATCTTTTTTCTTTAAATCCCTTATTATTTCAAACAGTTCGTTTACCTCAGATTCCGTAAGCGCCGCCGTAGGCTCGTCAAACACTATGATTTTCGCCTCATTCGAGATCGCTTTCGCTATTTCGCACATCTGCTGCTTGCCGACGGTAAGGTTGCTCATTTTCTCCGTCGGATCGATACTGATATTCAGGCGCTTAAACAGCTTTGCGGCCTCATCATTCATGCGCTCATCGTCAATCCTGATGCCCTTCATGAACTCACGGCCGATAAAAATGTTCTGGGCGACCGTCAAATGCCCCAGCATGTTCAGTTCCTGGTGGACGATCACTATACCGGCCTGCTGGGCTTCACGGGGATTTGAAAACTCAACAACCTTACCGTCATAAATGATAGTGCCGCTGTCTTTTTTATATATACCGGTAAGTACCTTCATCAAAGTGGACTTTCCTGCGCCGTTCTCGCCCATTAACGCGTGCACTTCACCCTTGTACAGCTCAAAATCGACATTGTTGAGCGCGCGGACACCCGGAAATGACTTGTTAATGCCTTTCATTGTCAATATAATATCGCCCATTTTGCACCATTTACCCCTTTACTGATCAATGTGTGGCAAAAGAAAGATTAATATTTCCTTTTTCTGGACATTACGTCAATGTACACTGCGACGATTACTATGATGCCTGTAATCACAAGCTGGTAATTCTTATTAAGACCGATTGCGAGAACCCCTTCCTGCAGGATTGAAATGATCATTACGCCAATGAACGTCCCGCTGATTGACGCGAGACCGCCGCCCATCGAGGTTCCTCCCATAACGCAGCCGGCTATCGCCTCGTTATTATATTGGTCTCCGTAACCGGGCTGGACGGTCGTATATGCCGCGACAAAGAATATCGCCGCTATTCCCGCAAGTGTGCCGCAGATAACATAAGCCAGCATTTCCCACTTCTTTACGTTTACACCCGACAGCCATACTGCTTCCTTATTGCTGCCCAGGGCGAGAAAATATCTCCCCATTTTCGTCTTGTTCAGAATAATCGCGCAGATAATGGCGATGACAACCAGGATTATCAATCCGACAGGTATATAAACATTTCCGACTTTTGTTTTTATTAAGTTCCTGTACCAGCCGTTTTCCTGCGCCAACTGCGGCCAGCTTACCGACTGCGCTTTTGTGAACACGGACGCAACACCTTTGCTCATCTGCATTATGGCCATTGACGTAATGAAGGAAGGAACGCCTTTATACGCTACAAGATAACCATTCAGCGTGCCGTACAGCGTACCGATCAGAATGCTTGTAAGCAGGCACAGCCACAGCGGCCAATGGTAATGTGTCAAAAGATAACCGGACATAATTGCCGCGCAGAACATAACAGGCCCGATTGAAAAATCAATTCCGCCCGTTGCGATGACAAATGTTACGCCCAACGATAAAAAACCGAGAAAATATGCATAGTTTAATGCGCTCAATAACCTGTTGTAGCTTACAAAATTATTCGCGAATATCGCGAAAAAACAATACATCGCCACGAGGACCAAAAGTAAAACGATCCGGTTAAAACCTAATTTTTTTGCCAATAACGGGTTTTGTTTAATCCGAAACACATTTTCCCTCCTGTATATGCGTTGAAAAAAAGAATACTTTGAATGAATCAGTGCAGCCGATTGATTGATCTGATGTTAACAGCCTACTATGGATATTAAGGGATATTAATATTATTTAGAATATGAAATCTTATAAAGAAATATCGAAATCTTATAATGAATGTCCCCGTAGGGACATCTGAGTTTACGAATTCATTATCGGATTTGACACAGGAGGATCTTATTTATCTTATCATCGTTCAGCAACTTTGGCAGAAATAACGGAATATTTATCATAAGGCCGTTCATATTAATCTATCATTTTTACCAGATCGGCTTTCATCCGTCCGTCGCTGCAGTCATCTAAAAACGTTTTCAAGCCCTCGACTCTTACTCTCCTGGAAAATTCATTATTCTCAGCTTCTATGTCCTTAATGCTGTCAACAAGTTCATTATAATACTGCTCCAGGATTTTATCGCACTGCTTTGTTATATCAGCATTTTCATGTACGAAAAGAGGTGTTCCCAGTTCATCGGCGGGATACCCGGAAATGAAGACGCCGTTTTTATCGTCCCATTCATATTCCGTTTGTATTTTCGTACTGATTACTACATGCCCATGGTCGTCCGATATGTTCAGATCAAGCGGATAACGCTTCTCTAACAAAAAATCCACCGCAATTTTCATATTATCACCGGCAGCAATCTTTATCTTTTCAGCCTTCAGGATATATCCGCCCATGTATTCAACCATATATTCGTCATAAGGAAAGCTCAGGACAAGCCTTACGCCGTTATCCGTCAGTTCGTACCATTCGTGATAATACCTTGATTCTCCGGTCCCATGGCCTCCGGACCTGTTTCCTGTTATCCATGTATGCCCGTTCCAGGTTTCAATCCCGTATTCGGCGGCCGCGCCTCTGCCGCCAAATGTAATATAGCCAATATACCGCCAGGGCTGCCCGTTTCCGCCCTTGTAAATCAGCAGCATAACTTCAAAAGGAGTGTAGAAAGAAACTGCAGTATAAGGATCGTTAGGTACACCCGATTCCACCGTTGTTATCTCAAGCCTTTCGGGCGGCCTTTCGGTCCATTTTGTCACACCGAGGTTCTTGCATACATATTCCATGTAAATTGGTTTATTTTCCTCATACAGGGTTTTTAAGTCATCGGGTGTAAGGCTGCGGGATACGCGCCTGTTCTCTTCGAAGATGCTTTTAAACCCGGCAGCAAAATCACTTCCCGTTTCTATTTCAAATTCCATATTGCCCGTTATCATTCTATAAACTCCCGGCTTTTCGGGAATTTCCGAAAGATAAATGGTGTCGATCTTTGCGAATTGTTTAACGGGGCTGTCCGAATATATCTCAAGAGCTGATTCGAGACCGCTCGTATAAACGATAATGCTTTGGCTGTTCTGCCTTGCGTCGGTAATTGCTTTTTCTAATTCGCCATAGCTGAAATATCTTCTGCTTTTGAGTATGTTGAACTTCTTACCCGCAAAGAATTGTTCGAGAAAATTATAAATCGCGGTATTGACTTCGTAACTGTTTACCTTCGTGTTCCCTTTATCGGATATCTCCTGGTATATGAATTCCTTCGGCGTTTTTAACCCTGCAGGATACCCCAAACAGGCAGGATCAAGGATCTGCCCTTCGTAGAACTTTATCATGTGTTCATAAATCCACTGCTCCGTTTCATAAAGTCCTTTTTTCAGGATAACACCGTTGATTTTTATGTCCCTGTCAAAGGATACGGCTCTGCCGCTTGTCGTTATTGATAACGCTAAATCTCCGCGGGTGTCAATAAAATCAACCCGGTAATAAGGTTCCCATTCTGTTTCAGGTTCATAATATTTAAGACTCCCAAGCAAAGCGCATAACTCTTTTATTAAACCGACTTCGCTATACTCAACTTTGTTATTTTGCTGAAGATCGGTAATTACAACCCTTTTGAGGACCGATGCGTCAAGCTCTGCAGCACCGTTTCCATACCCGGTGTTTTCCGGATCGGTGACGGGTTTATTATCCGCGTTTATTAAATCGGTGTTGGAATCTCGAGTGCTGTCTGCATCATTTCCGTGGTTTACAGGATTTGCGCCCGAACCATGCGTATTGTCAATAATATCACTGTTTCCCGTTTTTCCGCACGATGTATTCAATAATTTATCTGTTACAATAAAAGTATATCACATTGCAAGTTATTCCACAATCTGTTATTCTAATATATTTTTTACTGAAACAACGGGAAAACCGCTTAACAGACAATGATATAAAAAGCGCTGATGAGTGAAAAGCTGTTTATATAATAAAATTAAATATTTACCGCAGCTTCGGGCTCATCAAACCGCGGTAATTTGCGCTTATAGATCGTAAACCAAATAAACATCGCTAAACCGCGAAGTATCGCCGAAACCGTAACACCCAGCCACAACCCGTTTAACCCCATCCATTGGGCAAGCAGCCAGCAAATAAGCGGGCGGAGAACATTTGATGCAATACTGCACAGGCTCGGCGGCAAGGTCCGGCCCATACCCCTGAAAGTACCTGAACATGCACCCTCAAGCGCCATAAAAATCTGGCACACGGCAAGTATGCGCAGGTAAGTTTCTCCCATGTCCAGAATTTCGGGAGGTTCCCGAAGGAAAAGCGAGAAAAGGAACCGCCCGCCAAATATCAGCAATATAGTCACAAGTCCTTCCCAAACCAGCAAAGTGGTAAGCGAAATATTATAGCCCTTTCTGATGCGTTCCCATTTACGCGCACCGTAGTTCTGGCCTGCAAAAGATGTAACGGCCGAAGAAAACCCGCCTCCAATGAGCCACGATAACGATTCTATCTGGCTGCCTACACGCTGCACCGCCACGGCGGTTTCCCCATACCACGCTGACACCATTCCCGTAACAACCATTGCAAGCAATGTAAAAGCGCCGCTCTCTGCCGCTATGGGCAGGCTCCATTTCATGATCTGCCGCGTTCTTGCCATGTCTGTTCGTCCCAGAATGCGATAATGTTCAAATGGCCTGTTCGGATGACGTTTTACGAACAATACAAAAAGCGAGCAAACCGTAACCTGGGCAATAACCGTCGCGACAGCCGCGCCCTTAACATTCCACCCCAATACGAGGATCATAAGCGGATCGAGTATCATGTTCACAACAAGCCCTATGGCGTTTGCCCGGAAGCTTAAACGAGAGTTGCCCGCGCCGTTGAACGCACCCGTTATTGCGGCGGACAGATAAGTAAAGGGTACGCCGATACCTACAATTCGAAGATACGCGCAGGTATTGTCAAACACGTTCCGCTCACTGACCCGAAACAGCAATACAAGCGGCTCAGCAAATACAATCAGCACAGATCCGTATAAAATTCCGAAAAGCAAAGCTATCCGCGCGGAATCCTGCGCGTAGCCCAGAGCAGACGCGATATCTCTCCTGCCCAGATTCTGTGATGTACCTATTTCCGATCCCATGCGCCCAATCATCAAAAGCGCCATACCGAGCCACATGTACATGCCCGCCAGCCCGCTTGCCGCCACGGATATCACAGCCTGCTCCGTACGGCCGAGCCAGAACATATCGGTAAGGTTATACGTCATCTGCATTAGCGTTGTACCCATAATGGGCACCGCTACCTGCAGCAGCTTTTTCAGAATGCCTCCACGGGTTAAATCATGTTTATCCAAAGCCATAGTAATAATCATTCTTTCCCTGTATATCCATTCCATTATGCATTTCTATATAGACCATGTCAAGTATAATAGATTTTGCAGGAAAAGGAACCGCGGCAATATGGTAAAATAACTTTTGGAACTATAAACAGACAGACAGGTAAAAAACCTGATTAACTGCGGGAGTATAGTTTTCAATGCGGAAAAAACTGATAATATCTGCGATACTTGTTCTTACTGCTATTACGTTTATATTTGCGTTTCGTACGGATTTGAAAGTGAAGCGGTATAAAATTTTATACTCGATATTACTGGCACACCGTCCCGAGCATATAGACCGGTACCTGGACTATGGCTTTGATCTGGTTTAGTATCCTTTGAATCTTTCTTTGCAAGGAAGCATTCGCACCGGGCATCGACGCAAAACAGGCCTGGAGGACAAACAGCCCGCAGATGATATATATGCTTAATAACAAGGATAGAATGCAAGCCGGTTTATTTCCGTGATAAAGAGTCCGCATAACCTTACCTCCTGAAATATTCCATAAGACAATGCTTACCGCTTTTAATGGCAGAAGGCCGGTAAATCGAAACCGGCCTTTTAAAGGGGGGAAACTATTGCGGCCAAACCTTCGGAACGCGGTAAATGCGTACCGCTTGCGTTCCAGGGTATCCCTGAAAACACCATTCGTACCGGTAATTTTTCTAATCTGGCGGTTGTTGGGAGCGTAGGCTACCTGAATAAAGCCTTTTCCGTGCGTAACATTGTCTTTAAACTCAACAGCCACTTCGCCCGTTTCGTAGTTTATCGTTCCGCCTTTAATGTTCTTATAGTTATGCAGCGGCCGATTTTTCCTTCCCCATTGTCATACCCGTAGATTAATGCGCCGTTTTGTCCGGTGCAGCCGGGTATTCTTTGCCGGTCCACCTGTCAATCAGTTTTTCCGGTGTTCCGTCGGCAACGCTTCCGACCGCTGCTATTAAAACGCTGCCCGGTGAGTAAAAAGGCATAAAACGATACAGCGGAATAATACCTGGAAGAGCTGTAATTTATTACATGCGCTTTAAAAAATATCATATTTCCATTGTTAGTGTCAATTAGAATTTATTACTAAAAAAAGAGGACTATCGGACTATTGAAAATATTACATATCCTTTCCGGCGTTGACTTGCTTGTAATATGGTGATATATTTTAAAAAGCAAAGACAAACTCCCTGTTTTCTTGAGTTAACAAAAGAATATGTATATAAAAAATGTTCATTTCGGTAAGGAGCGCTTAACTTCAGGCCGTTTAGCCTTCAGTAAAGCACTTCAAATTTTTTATGAAAAACATCTGTACATCTGATAAAAGTTTTAAGTCGCAATAAATTGAAAATTTTTAGCACTGCCTAGGCAAAGATAAGGGTGATATCAATGAAAAAAAACAAAATCAAAAACACCTTTAATGACATCATAAATTCATTATGTTCACTATTGCGAACAAGGAATGTATCAACGAGACTTAAAATCGGGTTTGTACTGATAACAGTGCTTCCTGTACTGGCGGTAGGTTATTTTTCTTATATGCAGGGAAGCAATGCAATATATAATAAAATGAGGCATTCCGTTTCTGAAACAATCGATCAGGTGGGTATCAACCTGGGTTCCAAACTGCAGGCTATTATTAATGACGCGACTGAAATAGCATATCATGATTTGGTCCAGAAGACTTTAACAAATTACGATAATTTAAGCAGGTATGAACTGAATAAAATTGAGGACGAGCTTTCTGATTATATAAACAAAAAATATATATTCAGCTATAATGTTGCCGAAATCATTATTTACACAACCGACCTTAACAGAATTAACGCATACGGCGAGAGCAATTTCTGGTTTATGCCGAAAACAGAGAACCTTGAACTTCTCGTTGAACGTGCCAGGGATTTGGACGGATTGTCTCTTTGGATGCCGGTAAATTCAGATTATGAACAAGGGCTGGCTAAGAAAGTATTCGGGGATCGGGAAAGCATTATACTTATCAGAGCGGTAAAATCCTTGGAGACCGGTAATCAAATAGGATATATCTTAATGCGTGTTGATGAATCGAAAATTTCGAGTACGTTCAGGGGCATTGATATCGGCGCCGGTTCCCAGTTATTCGTTTTAAATTCGGACAACATAGTTGTTTCAACCGCCGGAGACTACGCGCAGGTTGCCCTGCCGTACCATGAGCCGGATATCCTGAATGAGATCAATAAAGCATCAGATGACAGAAGTTTTAAATGCAAAATAGGCGGCGACTCATACCTTGCCACATTTACGAAGATCCAGCAGGCCGACTGGTATATTGTGGCGCTTATTCGGTTTGATTACCTTTACTCGGAGTCGGTGCATTTACTCTATAATATATTTATTATCGGAATCTGCTTTCTTTTGTTCGCCCTATTCCTTAACTATATAATGTCAAGAAGCATTGTAACCCCTATAAGACAGCTTGTTCACGGAATCAACAGCTTTAAAAACGGTGAGCTCGATATTTCTATAGAGGATAAAAACAACGATGAATTCAGTGAACTGAACAGATGCTTCAATGAAATGACAACCGAAATAAAGAGATTGATACAGGATATAAAAAGACAGGAAACGCAGAAAAAGGAGCTTGAAATCAGGGCGCTCCAGGCCCAGATAAATCCTCATTTCCTGTCAAACGTCTTAAATACGGTATCCTATATCGCATCCGTAAAGAAAGAAGATAATATTGTAAAGTTGGTTGATTCCATAGTGAACCTGTTGAACGGCTGCATGAAAAATGATAACAGCCAGATTACGGTTGAAGAAGAAATTTCATTACTGAAAAGCTATATTACAATGCAGGAATATCGCTTATTCGGCCGTTTTTCCGTCGAGTTCAACATAGATTCTTCCGTTCTTTCCTGTCTTGTACCCAGGTTCCTGCTGCAGCCCATATTGGAAAACGCACTCATACACGGCATTGAGCCTTCATGCAAAAAAGGATTGATTGTCATTAAAGGCTTCAGGCAGGATGACAGGCTGTACTTCTCCATAACGGACAATGGGATTGGCATGTCCCAGGAACAGATAGACCTGCTGCTGCAATCCGATGATCACAACCGGAATTCCAGGCTCCATGGAATCGGAATCTCAAATACGCAGGATCGGATTAAACTGTTATACGGACCTAAGTACGGTCTTGAAATAAACAGTGTAAAGGGCGTATTTACAACGGTTAATATCTGTCTGCCGTTCATAACCGTTAATAAAGGGGGGGAATAAATTGTATTCAATCCTGATCGTTGACGATGATACGGTATTCAGAACCAGAATGAAAAGTTTACTGGATTGGGAAAAAGCAGGTTATACCATTATAGACGAGGCGCGTAACGGCAAGGAGGCCATAGAAAAAATAGAAGCCTTTGAACCCGATATAGTTATCACCGATATCAGCATGCCGATAATCAACGGAGTTGAACTGATTGACTATGTTAAAAGATTTAAAAAAAATACGAGTATCATTGCGTTAAGCGGATATAACGATTTTCATTATGTGCGGAGCAGTTTGAAGAACGGTGCGGAAGATTACCTGCTGAAAAACCAGTTGAGTACGGACAAGCTGCTCGATGTTTTAAATTCGGCAGTAAAAAGACTTGCTCCAAAAGCAAAGGACAAGCCCGCCCAGGCTATCGCCAGCACAGACAATCTGATACAGGAGTTTCTGCTGCTGCTGATTTCCGGCTGCGCGGGCAGCAGAGAGGACGTTGAGTTACGCTTAAAGCGGCTGCATATGGATGATTTGCTGCAAGGTTTAATTGTCGCGGTTGCGGAACCTGATAATAACGAATTAATTAATAATCTCAATGAAAGCGATTATTATAAATTTCTTTATTCAGTCTGCAGCATTATGAAAGAATCCGTAAGTTCCGATTACGGGATTGTCGTAACTATCATCGGGCGCAACAGGATCCTGGTTTTAATCCCCGCAATTAAAAACAACCTCAGCCTGTTTAAGGAGAATTATCACCGGATATTGTCCCAAATGAACAACAATGTGATGAGGTTCCTCAATGAACCGGTTTCTTTCGGAGTAAGCGATATCTGTACTGATATCATGGAGATCTCACATTATTACGAGCAAGCCGTGAAGGCTCTGGTTGAAAACCGGTTCCGGGGAAAATCCAGCTTTATAGCGGAAGCAGGCGATAAACCCGAAGCAGATAAAATATTGACTTTAGACATTTCCGATGAAAAAGCTCTTGTAGATTCATTAAGGGGAAAAGGCGGATTCACACCTGACGCGGTCATAAACAGGATATTCGATAAATTCAGTAATTGCAGCAGCGAAGATATTCAACTGGTGCTTGCTGAATTAATCAATATACTTATCAGGGAAACACGGGCAAATGATTTATCCCTCGATAAAGCTTTTCAGCAGAGCGATCTGAACTATCAGAAAGAGATTAAATCCATGAATATCACAGCGCTTAAAGACTGGTTTGCAAAAAGATACTGCGAATTATACGAGTGCATGCAGCGCATTCAAACTTACAGGCAATATAACGAAAATACGCGCAAAGCAATATACTATATCGAAGAGAACTACGACCGGAACATTTCGTTAAGCGATATAGCTGAGGCAATTAACGTCAACAGTTCATATTTATCGAGGTTGTTCAAGAATGACACCGGGCAGAACATAATCGATTATCTCAACAAAATCCGGATGGATAAAGCCGCATCGTTAATTAATGAAGGTAAATACTCACTGAAGGAAATCTCATATAAAGTCGGTATCCAGAACTATAACTATTTCTTTAAATTATACAAAAAATACATTGGGATTACGCCCCTTGAACACAAAAAGAAAGACAGCAATCAGGCATAGACGGGATATCAGGTAAAAAAGGTGCAGTCTTATGTAAAAATCGTTAATTGTTTCTAAAAATACTGGTTTATATAATTTTATACAGGGTTATTATGTTTAGGCGCCGAAACATCAATAACTAATTACTGTCTATAGGAGGGGAAACTAAATGAAAAAGTATCTGACATTAGTGTTATGCGTAATGATGCTGGTCGTACCGCTTGCGGCATGCAGCACCGGCAATACGGGTAACACAGGCACTCCGACCGATAAAAAACCTGCAGAAGCAACCGCGTTAACTTTCTGGACATACGTTGAACAGCATACCGAATTTTTTAATGACGCGGCAAACAGATGGAACACAAATAATCCGAACGAGACAATTAACTTAAGCTGCGAAACTTATCCGGTAGAAGATATGCATAACAAGCTGCTTATCACTCTTCAGTCAGGCCAGGGAGCCCCTGATATAGTAGATGTCAACGTAGCAAAGTTCAGCAACTTCATGAAGGGTAATAATGTAGGCTTTGTACCGCTGAATGATATTATTGAAGCCGAAAAGAGCAGTTTCCTCGAGGCTGTTCTGGACATCTATAAAAAGGGCGACACATATTACGGCATTGAATATCATGTTGGCGCTCCGGTCATATACTACAATACCGAAATCTTAGACCAGGCCGGTGTTAAAGTAGAAGACTTAAAATATTGGGATGATTTGCGCAACGCGGGCAAATTAGTTCTTGAGAAAACAGGGAAACCGATTATTACTTTCGAGATAAGCGATTCATGGTGCTATTACATTATGATCACAGAGCAGAAATCCGATTATTTTGACAGAAACGGCGAATGCATCATAGATAACGACATTAATGTAAAAACACTTCAGTTTATGCTTGACATGCTCGAAGAAGGAACAGCAATAACAACACCGGGTGGAAACTTCCACACCGAAGAATATTTCGGGTTCATGGCAAAGGGCGGCGCCGCGTCTATGTTGTTGCCTCTTTGGTATATGGGAAGATTTACCGACTATATGCCCGAGCTTAAAGGCAAGGTACAAATCGCTCCGATACCGAAGTGGACCGACAACGATGTTGCGCCTGTTTTCGGCGGTACAGGGACATGTGTTACCGTTCAGTGCAAAAACCCGGATCTTGCGAAGAGATTTTTGTTTGACGCCAAAGTCAGCCCCGAGGGCGCAGCCCAGATTTGGAACGTGTTAGGTTTTGACCCTCTGCGCTGGGATATCTGGGAGACCGACGTAATGAAGGTGCCGAACAAATATACCGACTACTTCGGGCCCGATATATTCGAAATAATCATGAAAATGAAAGACGAATTCTATCCGACGTACATCACCCACGAACAGTTCCCGAAAGCTAATGAACTCGTGGCTAAGAATGTTCTGTTCAAAGCATTAAGCGAAAAGAACCTTACACCGGCAGAAGCCCTGAAAGAAGCGGCAAATGAATTAAAGAGCAGCAAATAACATATTCGATGGGGTGTATGTAAACCCATACACCCCGTAATCTTTTTTATGTATAGCTTGCCCTTCAGCGGAACGGAGGTTTTGGTAAATGAATGGGCATAAGAATCGACATTATTATAATGCAGTGAAAAAAGCCCCCTATTTTTTTACACTGCCGTTTGTTATATCTTTTGTATTATTTTTTCTTTACCCTGTAATCTATATGTTTGTGATGAGCTTTCAGAAAATAGAGAGCCTTGAATCCTGGTCATTTGTGGGGTTTAATAATTACAAACGGCTGTCTGCGGATATTCATATAGGGTCGGCTGTGATGAACAGCGTTTTGTTTACCATCGGCATAGTTGTCGTAAATATTGTCCTTGGAGTTTTAATAGCTGTCGGGCTGAATAATAAAAAAACATTATTCCGCAACGGGTTCAGATCAGCCATATACCTGCCGGCTTTAACCTCCATTGTGGTAGCGGGTATATATTTCAGGTTATTTTTTGCCGGCGGCGAAGCAACACCGTTGAACAGACTGATGACATTGCTGAATCTGCCCACCCGGGAGTGGCTTTACGATACGAGGCTATCCGGAATTTTTGTTTTGGTTGTTACCGCCACATGGCGCTGGCTCGGAACAAACACACTGTATTTCCTGTGCGGACTGCAAAGCATTCCCGAAGAGTTATTCGAGGCCGCAGACATTGATGGCGCAAACTCTTTTCAGAAATTTTGGAATATTATTATACCCGGACTTAAGCCGATATTGATTTTTGTCGGTACTACCCTGGTTTACGGCGGTTTAAGAATGTTTGGAGAAAGCTATGTGCTGTGGCCGAGAGGCAACACGCCCGGCGGCATTGGAGTGACTATAGTTCTGTACATTTACAAGACCGCGTTTACGAGCTTTGACTTTGGTTATGCGTCGGCTCTTTCCGTATTGCTTTTTATCTGCCTGATACTTATCAACATGCTTTTTATTAAGTTCTTCGGAATAGGAAAACAGGAGGGAAGAGCATGAAGAAGTATTATGTAGGGTACAGGCTTGCAACTACGATAATATTTCTGATATTATCAATATGCGCGCTCGGCCCTTTTGTATATCTGCTAATTGCTTCTTTCATAGAGGACATGAGCCAGGTATTTAAAAACGGACTAAGTTTGAAAATAAGCATGGATATGCTTAGCATAAACAATTATGCCTTGCTTTTTACAAAGGACAACGGCTTGTATTTCAGTTGGTATAAAAACAGCCTGATTATTACCATATACTATACGGTAGTGTCGTTATTTTTTTCATCGCTTGTAGGCTACGGCGTAACAATGTATGATTTTAAATTTAAACGGCCTTTGGTCGTTATAATACTGAGCACGATGATGATTCCCCTGGAGATACTGATGCTGCCGTTATACAGGGAAATGTTGGGTTTTGGGCTGCTTAACACTTACACCGGCGTAGTAATACCTTTTGCGGTTTCGGCATTTGCGATATATTTTTTCATGCAGTATGCGCAAACTCTGCCCAAAGAGCTTATGGATGCCGCAAGGGTGGACGGCTGCGGTGAATTCCGCATTTATTATCAAATAATGGCCCCGATTATGATACCTGCTTTCGGTACCATGGCAATATTGCAGGCAATGACCGCATGGAACGATTTTCTCTGGCCCTTAATTGTTATGTCAACGAACAGGAATTTTACGTTAACCGTAGGACTGCAGACATACCTTTCGCCTTACGGGAATAATTATAATGCATTGTTTTCCGGGGCGGTTTTATCGGTCATACCTATTATGATACTGTTCCTGGCGAATCAGAAAACATTTATCTCCGGACTTACCATCGGCGGAGTAAAAGGATAAAGGGGAGAACGCATATATGGAAGTACGTTTTCATTTATTAAGACCGGAACAAATATACGAAAGGCGCCGGGAATTCCCTGTAGTTTATATACCGCTTGGAACACTGGAATGGCACGGATTGCATAATCCTATGGGAGCGGACGGACTGCAGGCGGAAGCATTGGCTGTCAGATGCGCGACAATTGGAGGCGGCCTGGTTTTCCCGACTGTATATTACGGAGAAAGCAGAGTAGGTTCACTGCTTGAAACGGCCCCCGATCTTAAAGCCGGCGTCGCCGAGAGAATGAAAGTCCCATTGGAATGTTTTGACGAGGAAAGGCATCCCTATTCGCACAGCCAGCAGATTGAGCACTATCATCATCATTTGGTTCACATTCTTGCGGAAGCCGCGTCATACGATTTTAAACTTGCCGTATTTGTTGTCGGTCATTATCCACTGCTGGATCATGCCAGGGCGGCGATACTGTTTTACAATCAATGGTGCTATGATAAAAAATGGGCAAAAATGGGCGCATGGGCTTTTGCCGATTTCAGACTGCTGCGTGATATATACGATTCCCCCGGGGATCACGCAGGCGGCTGGGAAACCTCGCATCTTTTAGCGTCGCACCCCGAAACTGTCGATTTGTCGAGAGCAGAAAAGAGTCTTCAGTATGGGATCATGTCCAGCAGGGATCCTTCGAAATCAACCGCCGAGTTTGGAAACAAAACATATGACGACGCGGCAAAAATAGCCGTAAAGATGGTAAAAGAACGGCTGGAACATCCTGAATTATACAGAGGGCACGGCATGCCTCTCTAATAACCGGCCCTTCGCATTTTCCGTCATCTCTTACCGGTTATGATACCGTAAACGCAATCAACAGACTCAGGCATCGGCATGTTTGCAAGTCAATGCCCCCGGTTCGGTTACATTGACTTGCAAGGGCTGATGCCTGATAATTTTATTCTATTATTTTTTTCGATGAAACCAAAAAGTATATCAGGAACACGCCGCATATCAAAGCGATAAACCCGTAGCCGCCGAAAATATCATATCTTGATGAGAAAAAGCCAAAGCCCAGTCCCACGATAATAATCATTACTCTTAATCCGAGAGACTGGAACGAATCAATGGTCGCTCTCATCGAAGAATCAATACGGTGATGCAAGTATCCGGAAGTTAAAGGTTCCATAACGCCCGACACAACACAGATAACGAAGATCACCGCAAGGCTTGTGTATCCTTTAACCGCGGATATGTATAAGAATCCGGCGGTAAAGACAAAAACCACTCCCGATATCAATCCCCTGTAGCTCATCCTGTTTTTAAGCCTGTATGCAAGCACGTTACCCGGAAGTCTTATAAAACTTAACCCCGCCGAAAACAAGCCGAAAAATATCACAGGGATGCCAAGCCTGTTTACGTAAAGCTGCCAGAATTCGTCGATAAAATTAAGCGCCGCACCCATGACCATTCCGGAAAGCAGTACAACGCATACTCCGTAATTCCTTCCGAAAAAGCGCACCGATTCCGCCACATACTCTTTTATTGCGGTTGGGGCATCCGGCCTGCTCTTTATTTCAGGCTCCGCGAGCAAAAAAGAAATGCACAGCGAAACAAACATCCCGGCAAAGGATACCCAATAGTTAAACTCGAATCCGAACCGGCTTGCCATTAAGCTTCCGCTTAACGCCGCGAGGATTGCCGCTGAAAAATCACACGCATTCAAGCGTCCGAGACATTTTTCAAAGTTATGCTCTTTACCGCTTGAAAGAAGCGAATCATAAAGCAGCGCATTTTCAGATCCGCTGTATGCGGCCCGTCCGACCCCCGCCAGAAATATCGCCGCGGCAAAGTGCCGGAATTTGTTCGCGAAAACCAGTATAAGCAGCTCACAGCAGCCGAGAAAACCATCTATAACAATCATTTTTTTCCGGCTCCACTTATCGGCGATGATCCCGGTTGGAATCTCAAGCAGAACCACGGTTATCGCGTATATGATCTCCGTATATACTACCATCTGGATTGTCATGCCCCGCTGTTCCCAAAACAGCCTTTCAATCACATAGGCGGGGATCAGGTTGTGAAAGAAACGGATGGCATAGAGTTTCCAGACATTATTGGCATAGTTCATATAAAAGCTCCTTTCTTTTTTTGATTGCCGTACGAAACAATCAAAAAAAGGAGGCGTCCTTCCTCGCTCTCTCTGTCACCGCGCGGATAAACTCGCTTTTTGCTTTTGTATAACCGTCCCTGTCGTGCTCGAACTCTTTGTGCAGCCTGATTTTCAGCGCGGCATATTCTGCGGCCGTTTCGGGATGCGCTATAAGGTAATCGCGGAAGTATGGTTCATCCCAGTCGCCGGGGTAGCGCACATGGATATGATAAACCCTTTCGGCAAAGCCGTCAGGCAGATATCCTTTCAAAAACATCACGTGCGGCGGCTGAGTCGGCATAGTCAGGGCTGCGTCTTTAAGGCAGATATACTCCGGCGGCGGCAGGGCGGAAATCAGCCTGTTGATGTCCGTATCCTCATTTATTTCAAGCAGGATATCCACAGTTGGCTTTGCTGTAAGTCCTGGAACCGACGTACTGCCGATATGGCTGATTCGTGCGATATCTTTCGCGCCGATCAGCCGTTCCAGGTTCGCTTTTTCTTCCGCGTACCATTTCGGCCATTCCGGATTGTACTCGCTCAGAATAACGGGGTAAATTCTCGCGCGCTGTTCTTCTGCGGTTTCCTTGAACAAACAGCTTCACCGTCCTTTTCCCCTCATATATTCAAAAAAATATTTATTTGCGGCTTCAGTAAAAACGGTCGGTGTCCAATACTCTTTGCCTTCGGGCAGTTTAACATTCTTTTCAAAAACGGTAAGCAATAGATAATCTGATAAACTCAGCATGTCATAAACCTTGAGAAAATGCACGCCATCGCGCACTGCAAGACCATCTTCAATAATTTTTCGTGCATCAAAATACATCCGTGCCTGTGGTATATAAGGTGCATCCGGATCAAAACAGGCTTGGCCGCGCAAATGAGAGTTTACTGCCATCTCACTGCCGCTTCCCCACCCATCCAGTGGGGCAAACATAACATATTCCAAATAATCCTTTGGCTCTCCTAACGGTACAAACCCTATAGCTTTTCGTTCAATGCCTTCTCTTCGCAGTCTTGCAGCGGATTTCAGGCAGCCGTCTTTTATAATTTGTTCATAATAAATCAGCAAAGTACTGTGAACAGCATATTGCGGGTCATTGGAACGTATTCCGATTTGAGGCTTATGATTAAGCAAAATCGGTTGGATATCAAAATCCGGCGAGTAAATCAAAACACGCCGATTATATAAATTTTCATATGTAATAAAATCAAACAACCTATCGGCAAAATCGTCCGCTCCGGGGTTGACCGTAATCGCATAACAACCGCATGGGGATTTGCCCATTAAAAAGCCTGATATGCTCAAATCTGTTTTAAATAGTGAATAATTATCGGGCTTGTTTATCTTAACATTATTCTCATCCCAATCAGATGGCAAGATTTCAATATTCATTTGATTTCACCATCCTCAAATACTCTCTTATTCCGTCTTCTTCCTCCTGCCGGTAAGTAAAGTCGAAATGAGCCGCTACCGTTACCGCCAGCGTATGGAACAAATTACACATTGCGTCAATTGATGCCCAAATGTCGGCATAATCGCTGCCGGAGCAGGTGGCGCAATACTGCGCGTACAGTTCCGCGGGCAGATATTTCTTGAAACATTTGCCGGCTTTGCCTGTAGAAAGATTAAACCCGTGCTGCGTGCCTATATAATAGTTAATCATATCGTGTAATTCACGCCGGATCACATCATACAGCATGTGCATGACATAGGGCAGTTCATCGCGCGCAAATTAAATTATTTTAAATATTACCAAACTTTTCTAATACTAACAATACCATAATTTTTACATTATAAAATATAAACACCATCCAAACATTTTTCATGCCTGAATGGTGTTTCTTTGCTAAATCTCAAACAGATACCTGTTAAATAAAGTAATTTAAACGGGACAGCAATCCGTTTTCGGGAATCACTTTTGTCAGCATATAGAGAGGTATCGGAAAGTATGGAAAACCAGCCGCGTATGGGGAAAGCTCATAAAGCTGAAAATATACAACAAGGGTTATGTCGGAAACATAATAATCCTGGTCAGGGGCAATGCCTTTAAACCCTTCGAGCAGAGGGATATCCCTGGCTTTAATCTGCCTTGCAATCTCCGCATTAATGATGTCCATATAAGCGCTTCCAGGAACAAATAACTGGTGCAGTTGATAATTCTCCCCCGTTGCCGTATCCATTGTCAAAGAATAAACCTTCGTCATTGGATGGGCTCCTCCGAATTCGGCCAGACCGACAAGGGATAAGCTCAATATTCCACGCTGATTGTTCTTGATTTCATATGAGCCTTCTATTGTTGTTTTCAAATCGGGCTGCCTTAAATCCCGAACCAGCTCAGTCATTCTTTCACGGATGTTTTTATTCATCAGCATACCGGCATACATGTTTCGGTGTCCTATTACCTGGGGATAAAGCATAGTTACATTTGGTGCACGGTACACGCGGCTTACCGTGGCAACAGGCATTTTAATCAGAAGCATCGCAATTCCACCTTCATACATTTTCACTTTATAGTATGAGGTATACCGATGTTCCGGCACAAAGAATTTTCAATAAACTACAGCACCGGCTATCCCTGTTGATTCTAACCTATCCTGTATGCCTTGCCCCTGGTAAAATCCAAAAACTCTCTCCCGCCGTCTTTCCACAGCGTAATCAAGTTTGCCTTTACCTCAACCAGGACAATATTTTTATATTTCATATATTTTTTAAAATGCTCTTTCCCTGAACCATGCTGTAAGCAATATCCGGTTATTTCCCTGTTCTCTTCAAGACTGGGGCGCCCTTTTATCTCAATTCGCAAAAATCCAATTCTTTCATTCCAGTACTCTCCACGATTAATTATTATTTTCCGGTTTCCCGTCCCCGGAAAACCTGCCGGGGTGTTTGCTTTCAACCCCGGCAGACATTTCCGTATCTTACCTGCTCACTTTGAAAGGCCCTCTTTCGGAGCTATGGGCATGTATAGATCCATGCCGCCCGTATGCTCAAAATCATCGTTGAAATGCAAGTGTTCTTCAAGCCACTGGTGATTTCCCATGATATATTTGCTTTCCTTAAGCCATCTGCCGAATCTTCGCCAGGTATCGCCTATTTCCGGGCCTTCACCGCCGGGAACGAGGTTTCTGACCCCGCATACTGCATAAAGACCGCCCTGGAACATTTTTGTCTTGACAAGATCGTCATTTACAATGAAATCGTCGCTTATCGTAACCCATACCTCGTAGCCGTATTCGGTTTGATCAGGGCTCGAAGGGCTGGGATTATCAAATCCGAATATACGCATTTTGTCTTTTTCGAATTTCAAACCGCTTCTTTTCAGCCAGTCCCTCATTACAGAAAAAGCGTTTTTTTCCGGCTCCGGACCATAATAACGGTAGTATGCGACTCTGAACGGTTTCAGTTCCTTCAGCACTTTAATGTCAGGATATTTTTCAAGAAGCTTTTCATCTTGAATATCAAAATACTTATCCATAATATTCATCCTTTCAAAACAAAATTTAAGGCTGCTGTTTCTGAACGCACTCGGAGGATATCCCGTGATACGTTTGAAAGCTCTGGTAAACGCCTCGTTGCTTTCATATCCGAACTTTAACGCTATGTCCAGAATACTTTCGCCCGTTTCCTTTATGCAGTCAACCGCTCTGCTTATTCTCCTGCGCCGGATATATTCTTTAACCGAATAGCCGGTTAACGCAAAGAACATACGATAGTAGTTCGAACATGACATATAGGCTTCCTGTGCCAGTTTATCGATTTCAATATCCTCTTCAAGCCTGCTTTCAATGTAATCAATGGATTTCTGAATGCGCTCATAATAGTTCATCCGGAGTACTCCTGACATCTTAAGATGATTCAATTTTATCATACCGCTGCCCGGCATTCTTGATTTTTTCTCCAATTCTTCAATGCATTCGAATCGGATGCCGGTCATAGAAAAACATAGGGGAAGGCAAACATGCTGCTGCCTTCCCCGAAAACTTTTCAAGTTACTGCCGGTATTATTTTTTAAGTCTTAATCATTTACCCTGTAATACCAGGAAGTTCTCAGCTTAATTTTATCTTCCTTCTCGTCGTAGCCTTCTATGAAATCAAACTCGAGCCGGTCGCCCATATGCCTGTTTTCATACTGCAGCATCAAAGGCTTTCCCTCGTATAAGGTTTCATATCGATCGTAATAGATGATAACATTTCCGATAACTTTGTATTTACCTTTTTCAAAATACATTTTATCCTGAAGCCACCCGCCGGAACTGGCTATAAAAAGGTTGTACGACCCGTCTTTGTTCAGTGCGATATACCAGTAAAACGACGGCATGCTTTCCACTCCGGATACTATGTCCTTATAATGGGTAAACAGGTTGACCTGCGAAGAGCTCCAGGAACCTGTCAGTATATCCTGCGGAAAGTCCTCTTTATATTGGAAACACCACCTTCCAAGGAACATTTGCGACTTCATTTCGAATAATTGAATAAACAGGTTAATGGGAATATATATTTCTTCTTCCTTCACAAAAGGCCCTGCCTTGATGTCTGCCGGGGCTCCATTTACATAAGCTGTCGTACTGCCGACCTGCATTATTACTTGTCTAAACGTTTCTCCCTGCTTATTCTTCCATTCAAGGGTAATAACATCGTCCTTTATCTGCCCTTCCGGATAGGTATTAAGCCAGGCGTAAGGCATTCTGAAAACATACCGAAAACTATCATACGGCAGGTAAATAAAAGTTGCCCCGTTAACCTCCCTGATAATGTACTGTTCCGGAGTAAAGTCCCCGTCAAATATGATGATGTCGCCGTTCCAGAGCGCTTCATCTGCAGCCGTATCATCCCGGGCGCCATTCCCCTGTGTTCCGCCGCCGCTGTCGCCTGCCTGTTTATTTGCCTCGCTGATAAAGTATTCATATGCCCTCGTAACGACAATCACCGCAACCTCACGGGAACTGTTGCCATCGGGATCAAATCGGAAGGTTCCGTCATTATTCTGAATTCCCTTGATAATTCCGGATTTGGCACAATAATATACCCCTTCCCGGGCCCAGTCTTCAATCAGATTGTCATCGGTAAATTTCGCTGATCCGGCGCTTGAGTAATCCGCATCCGGCCGGACCACTTTTAAAGCCCTTACAAGCATTGTCGCAATCTGTTCACGCGTCACAAGCTGATTCGGACCGAATTTACCGCCGCCGATGCCTGAGGTAAGGCCCAGATTCGCCGCCTTCAATATTTCAGGGTTGGACGTGTCGGAAAAGCTTGCGTTTCCGGGTTCAGCTTTCCTGCCGGTATAAACCTCATAAAACCTGACCGCGATTTCGGCAAATTCTTCACGGGTTATATTTGCGGACATGTTATCCTTGATCCTTTCGGTAATAAGCCCATACCCCGCCGCCTTGTCAAGCTCGGGCACTGCCCACGAAGATGCTCCCTTATACGCCGGGCTGCCTTCTGCGGTATTTGTTCCGCTTGTAACAAGTGAAATAAAAACAGTTAAACAAAGAAACATTATTAATGTTCTTCTCTTCATATGAAACACATCCCTTCCGGTACTGTCAATTAACTCTTATTCTTTTCGTCCGGATTACGGTTGTTGATATCGCTGATACTGTTTATTGCAGCGTTCCTGCGCTCCCGATAACGTTTACTTTGATATTATATAAGTTTTAATAGTAAAAGAATATGCCGAATATGCGTAAATTTAGTACGAAAAAAGTTAGCGGGACGATTTACTTTAACGAAGACGGGTCGGATATCTGGATTCATTACGAAATATATGAGGGATATGGAACGGAATACCATATTGTAAATGGAGAAATTGTTGAAGAAACCTCTTTTCCTGAATATACCGAAGAAACCGGGACGAATAATTTCAATACAGACATATGCAGCTAAAAAAGAACAGCGTTTAACGCTGTTTTTTGTTACGACATTTTCGCATTTTTTAAGCTATAAACTTTCCTGAGATAATGAAGTCCAATCAAAGTCGAACTATAACTTCATCTCTTACTATATCAGACATATTCTTCTTAAAATCATGTAAAAGATTGTTTTAAAACATCTTCCCGGTGGAATGATCTTAATAATGAATCTTACTTTGGTTTATAAACACATCCGAATGAGAGTTCAATAATACATCAGGTTGATTTGCCAGGCTGACTGCTGCGGTAAAAATAAATCCAAAAATACAAAAGTAAATATTTATAATCCGAAGTAGTGATACTATTTATAGGAAAAAACGATAGCCGCCGGAAACGGCAGCTCCGCCAATAAGCAGAGTGCACATTATGATACTGACAATGAAGAAATAAAAGGCTATCAATTTTCCAGTCATTAACCGGAAAATTGATAGAAATTTATTAACAAATAATATTAAACGAGGAGGTAGGAGAATGGATTATTCGATATTGTTTACTCCATTTAAAATCGGCAAAATGGAAGTGAAAAACAGGATAGTAATGTCTCCCATGGGGCTTAACGCTGCTCATCCTGATGGAAGAATTGACGATGATGAAATTCATTATTTTGAAGAACGTGCCCGCGGCGGTGTGGGACTTATCATCATGGGCTGTCAGTTCCTTACCGAAGAGCTTGCACAAGGCTCACTTGAAGGTTATCTTGATAAGACGCATGTTATTCCTCAACTAACTAATCTTTGTGAAGCAGTTCAAAAGTACGGCACAAAAATTTCTGCCCAGTTAAGCTGCGGAACCGGGAAGAACGCATTCAGCAATATGCTGAAAGATGTTCCGGTGTCGGCTTCCCCAATCCCATCAATGTTTAATCCTGATTTATTATGTCGTGCCTTAACAGTTGAAGAAATTAAGGAGATTATGAAACAGTTTCATTTCTCTGCAAAACTGCTGAAGAACGCCGGGTTCGATGCTATTGAAGTTCACGCGCATGCCGGATATTTAGTGGATCAATTCATGTCTGCCGTGTGGAACAAGAGAACTGATGAATATGGCGGCACTCCGGAAAAAAGAATGAGATTCGCTGTTGAGATAGTACAGTCGATACGGGATGCAGTTGGGCCTGACTTCCCCATTTTATTCAGGATTGCCTGCAAACATCATTTTGAAGGCGGACGTACTATCGAGGAAACAATTCCAATGCTTAAAATGCTTGAGGAGGCCGGAGTTGATGCACTTGATATTGACAGCGGAAGTTATGAAAACATTGAATACATTTTCCCTCCGGCTTACCTGGGGGATGCCTGTATGGAAGATGTGTGCGAACCGGTGAGGAAAGCAGTAAGTATTCCGATACTGAATTCAGGTAATCACACGCCGGAGACAGCGGTAAGGTTAATAGAATCAGGAAATGCCGATTTTGTAATGTTTGGACGGCCGCTTATAGCAGATCCTGAAATTCCTAAAAAGCTTCTAAAAGGAAAAAGGAATGAAGTGCGTCCTTGCATTCGCTGTAATGTCGACTGCATTGGAAGAATACTTACCCGGCTTACCAAGATAAGCTGTTCCGTAAACCCGGCAGCAGGATTTGAAGGGCGCATAAAAGATCAAAAGGCTGAAGAAAGCAAAAAAGTGGTTGTGATTGGAGGAGGACCCGGTGGAATGGAAGCGGCGCGCAGCGCAGCTATCGCAGGCCACAAAGTAATACTGTTTGAAAAGGATAGTTCCCTCGGTGGTCAGCTAAAAAGCGCTGCGACTCCTGATTTTAAGTCTCAGCTTCGTGAATTGGTTGAATGGTATAAGCATCAGATGGTAATTCATAATGTTGATGTACGACTAAATACGGAAGTAACAGAGGATTCTCCTGAACTTGCCGAAGCTGATGCAATCATAATTGCGACCGGCGCTGTACCGCTGATGCCGGAAATTAAGGGAATAGAAAACGCCGTTGATATTATATCTGCTCATACAAATCCGGACAGGTTAAAAGGAGAAAGGATAGTTTACTGCGGTGGAGGCTTATCCGCTTGCGACAGTGCGCTTGAAACCGCAATGAAAGGAAAGAAAGCAGTTATAGTGGAGATGCTGGATGATATCGCCGTTGATGATCATTTCATTAATAAAGCAGCCCTTGTACCGATGCTGAAACGGTATGGTGTTGAAATATATACCGGTCATAAAGTAGTTGAAATAACCCCAAATGGCGTTAAGGCTTTAACAAAAGACGGCAAAGAAGTATTTATTGAAGGTGATACGATAGTTGCTGCGCTTGGAATGAAGCCGAACAATGCAACCGCTGAGAAAATAGCTGCAAAATATTATATAAAAACACGCGTAATTGGCGACTGCAAACATGTCGGAAAAGTAGGAAATGCTATCCGGGAAGGCTTCTATGCAGGCCGGTATATAGAATAATTGTGTTTGCAATGCAGAGACTGTCAGATAGAGTGTGTAAAAATAAACTCTGTCTGGCAGTCTCTCATCCGACTGATACAGCTATAATTATAATTTATGCAGTAATTGTAAATTCACTTGATAACCCGGAATAAACTTCGTATTGCTGCATAATTTCTCCATAAATATCTGCAATTTTTCTTCAGTTCTCCGTGGAATCCTCGTTGTCGATACTTTTATCGATGGCATGGCGGAGTATTTTCTTTGAAGTATTTTTAATGAATTCCTCTTCGCGGATCTTCACCCTTCTGATGGTCTTATGCGGTGCCATTCTGCTGTTTACCTTCTTTATCTCCTTATTGAAGTACGCATTGATAGCCTCCGTACCTTCTATACCTTTTAATCTGAGTAATTCGTAATCCGGGAATATCTCGGCGACGATAACTTCCTTATTGTTTTGGTTCTTTGTTTCTCCGGCATAAACAACGACCTCTGAAACGCCGTCTATCCTCTGTACCTCCTGTTCGACCTCCTCAGGGTAAACATTCTTACCATTACTCAGTACAATGATATTCTTTCGTCTGCCGGTAATAAATAGCCAGCCCTCTTCATCAATCTTTCCATAATCTCCTGTCATGAAGTAACCTTCTTCATCGAATGCTGCAGCAGTCGCCTCAGGATTTTTATAATAACCGAGCATGACATTCGGTCCCTTTACGCAGATCTCTCCCTCTCCGTTTTCATCAGGGTCTTTGATCTTAATCTGCTCGCCTATTATAGGTATCCCGACACTGCCTTTTTTCTGATACTTATTTCTGTTGCATGAAACAAGAGGCGAACACTCGGTTATTCCATATCCGTTAAGAATAGTTATCCCAATGGCATCAAACATGTCAATTATATCCTGGTTTATGGCCGCACCGCCCGAAATGATCATCTCCAGCTTGCCGCCGAAATTATCCAGTATACTTTTAAAGAAAACGCGACGTAAATCTATGCCTATTTTCCTTAAAAAATTGCTGATCTTTATCATACGTTTCAGCGTATCAGCCTTTCCGCTTTTCTGAGCGGTGGTCCATATTCTTTTATACATGGTTTCTACGAACAACGGTACCAGAACCAGATGACTTGGCTTCTGCTCCATTATTTCGTTCAGGAAATACTTAAGTCCGCTGTTAATAAAGATAGTGCAGCCCTGGGCAAAATGCCCTACAAAAACCACCGTAGAGCAATAGGTATGATGCGGTGGAAGCACACACATGGTTTTGGGGGTTATTGCAAAAAGGTACATGCCCTGTGTCATGTCCGATGCGATATTTTTCTGGGAAAGCATAACGCCCTTGCCTTTGCCTGTCGTTCCTGATGTAAATACGATAGTCGCAAGCCTGTCCGGATCGATTTCATAGTCATAATATGAATTATCGCCGTTTTCAAATTTTGCTTTACCTTTTTCAACCAGGTCCGAGAGCTTCAGGGCTGACTCCATTTTTGGCTCCCCCATGCAGATATAGGTTCTTAAAGTCGGAGCGCTGTCGCCTATCTGCATGATCTTTTCTTCTATAGAATTGCTGTAGATAAGGTACTCACATTCGGCAAAATTGAGGATCCCTGCCAATTCACCAAGGGGCGTATCCTTATCTATCGGAACCACAATCGCCCCTGTTGCTATCAGCGCATAGTAACTGCAGATCCAGTTGTATGATGTTTCACCTATAAGAGCGACCTTTTTATCAGTACAACCCAAAGATATCAGCTCTGTGCCCATATTCCGCACATAATCGCGCACTTCGCTGAATGTCACATCAACAGTTTTGTTATCATGCGGATCGTTTTTATAAGAATATGCTATCCTATCGGGAAATTTCCTGGCTACATTCTCAACCATAACCCGGAAATTTTCAAAGACTGTGGTCTCGTACAATGGATATTTTACGTCACAATTCATTCTTACGGATGCTCCTTACACTGTTAGTCGATAATTCTGCATAACAGTTTATTTTAATAATAACTTTATTATAAGATATTTTCAACTTTAGAATATCAATTTTTCAATACGAAAACCGGAAGCGGGCCTTTTACAACCGAAATGACAGCCTTATCATCACTGAAAACGTTAAAAGGTTATTATTGCTGGTCGTTCTGGCTTATACGTTTAAACAATTTATTTTCTATTGTGTAATAACTTGATACTAATTTGGGTTCAAACTTATCCCAAAACTTAAAAAATGGGTTTTCTATTATTTTTATTCTTATATTAGATCTGTAAGCGTCAAACGCTGGCAGACAGCACTAAGATCTATCAGGCTTCTTACCGCCTAACCATTTATCAAAAGCATTGGAGATTTCAATCCTAAATTCTTCATCCGACAGGCCAAGGGCAGT
>Ga0134097_1000113_pt1 | contig 98448 bp, 93 predicted proteins | sample 8_3taG_FD_94450 | JGI IMG/M metagenome (GOLD analysis project Ga0134097, IMG submission 94450) | Switchgrass degrading microbial communities from high solid loading bioreactors in New Hampshire, USA - 8_30_10_142_A2 metaG | ecosystem: Engineered > Bioreactor > Semi-continuous > Anaerobic >... | reverse complement strand
CTTATGTTCAGGAACCATAGCCGAAACCTCCGTATCGTGTTAGTGTGGATACCAACATCATACAGGGTTTCTGGCTGTGGTTCCATTCATTTCTTCGTGTTGCATTTCATTCTACAATGAGCCCTTTAATTTTCCAACCTATTTTAAGTGGCAATAATTGATTGCTTATGCTATGATAAAGGATATATAATTTATGGAGTGCGTGAAGGACTAATGGCAAAAGTAGTTGATTTAACTGATGGCAGTATTACTCGTGGATTAATTAAATTAGCAATCCCCATTATAGGAACTTCATTCATGGAGATGGCTTACAATTTCACCGATATGATTTGGGTTGGGCGGCTCAATTCAAATGCGGTAGCAGCAGTGGGTACAGCAGGATTCTTTACTTGGCTGGCCTCTGCTTTGATTATCATCGCTAAAGTTGGTGCTGAGGTCGGTGTGGCTCAATCGATTGGCCGCAAGGACTATAAGGAAGCCAGAAACTATATTCGCCACAGTATTCAGCTGATTATCGGTCTATCTTTAATTTATTCGATTATACTCATTACTCTTCGTAAACCTTTAATCAGGTTTTATCGATTAGGCCTAGAAGTTGAACAAGAAGCCTGTACTTATTTACTCATCATCTCTATGGGAATGGTTCCTTATACAATCAATCCCATCTTTACAGCAATCTTCACCGGCGCAGGTGACAGTACTACTCCTTTTCGAATAAATACAATTGGACTGGTAACCAATATCATTTTGGATCCAGTTTTAATCTTTGGTTTTGGGCCTATACCTCGGCTGGAAACAGCAGGAGCAGCGATTGCTACCGTAATCGCTCAGGTGATTGTTACACTGCTGTTCTGTATTTGTGCCAAACAAAGGCCGGAACTCTTTTCAGATTTGCGACTGCGTAAAAAGCCCGACAGAGACCATCTCAACCATATTATCAAAATGGGTGCACCCATGGCAGCCCAAAGTGCCTTTTTCACCTTTATTGCGATGATCATAGCGCGGATTATTGCCAAATGGGGCCCGCTCGCTATAGCTGTTCAGAAAGTTGGTTCTCAAATTGAATCCATTTCATGGATGACAGCTGGCGGATTTGAGACAGCAATGAGTGCTTTCATTGGTCAGAATTATGGTGCTAGAAAACTAGAGCGAATGGAAAAAGGTTATTTTGTCGGCTTAGGGCTTGTTGCTGTCATTGGTGTGTTTGCTACTTTCTTGCTAGCATTTGGTGCTCAACCGCTCTTTGCTATTTTTATTCCCGAGCCGGAGGCCATTAGCCGCGGGGCTGATTACTTGAGAATTCTTGCTTTATCCCAATTGGGCATGTGCGTGGAAATTGTAACGACCGGGGCATTTATTGGCCATGGATTCAGCTTGCCGCCAGCAATTGTCAGCATTGGTTTTAACTTGCTGCGTATCCCCGGTGCGCTTCTGCTTTCATCCACCACCCTTGGTTTGAATGGCGTCTGGTGGGCGATTAGTATCTCGAGCATTTTCAAAGGTTCTGTATTGTTTATCTGGTATCTGCGCTTTATGCGTAAGCATCGTGAAGCAAGTAAGTCTATATGCTAAGACTTACTTGCTTTTTGATTATTTAACCCTATTTTGTCCACCCGATATTACTCAACTTGAAGCACTTGACGGTTATCCCATAGCCATTTCAGCATTTCCCGATTCTGTTTTGCTACCTCTTTTAGCTCTTCTTGCTGGTCCATCCAAGCGATGCAAATCATTTGGATGGAGTAAACTATATACGGTATGGCCTGTTTTTCCTTGGGGGACAGTTTGGCATGCCTATCGTACCCATGAATGATACCGCGAAAGATTTCTGGCCATTTTTCATATCCGTCAGGAACAATACTGCCTGCTTCAGACAGGATTCCTGTAGCGCAATAACATGGATCAAACAATCGTATGTTGCGTTCGCTGATTACAAAGTCTGTAAATCCAGAGACTTCTCCATCAGCAAACATAATATTCGATGGATTTGGATCACGATGTATAATGTGACGCGGTAGCTGCTGATATAAAGTTGGGAAAATTTCGCTATACTCTTGATAAAATTCGTCTGGAAAAGGCATACCCCATTGTGCCATGATCTGTTTTGTCTTTGGCATTGCCCAGCTCAGAGTGGTATCCACCATGTTGTGATCATTGACTTCCAAGCTCTGATCATATTGTCGCAATATTTGATGCAGCCGAGCAATAGCTTCGCCATATTTTACCCCAGTACAGAAACGATTTCCATCATATCTCTCAGAGGAGCGCAAACATTCGCCCTTGATCTTGTTTACCAGTACATAGTACCGATCTTCTTTCAAAATGTAATCGGCACCAGACTTGGTGGGAATAGGATAAGCTGCATCCATACCGTTTTGCAGCAGAGCTTTAGAGATTGCGATGTGAGTTTTTAATCCAGCGACGTTTTTTCCTGTTTTTAAAATATATTTAGAACCAATTACCCACGCTTCTTTAGAAATTCTTGTGCCAATGTAAACATTGCCAATTTCTGGCTTCTCTTCAATATCCCAATTGTTCAACATTTGGCGAATTTGAGTCTGAGTCAACATGAATCTCCCCTCCGCAAAAAGATTAACTGACTGCGGCCGCTGTACTGTATTGAGCTTAAGAAACTTGGTGGGTGAACAACCAAATTCACGTTTGAAAGCTTTGTAAAACCCTGCATGTGTGTCAAAGCCATAAGCCAGTGCTACATCGGTGACTTTGGCTCCATTCTGCATCGCATAGGCAGCTGCCATTAGCCGGCGTTTAGTGATATAAGCTGCCACTGGCATACCAACGATGATGCAAAAGAGATGGCAAAAATGGTACTGGGAAAAACCCGCTATTTCTGCCAGCTCTGCGATGGTTATCTCAGATTGCAGGTTCTCTTCAATGTAATCAACACATTTTTGAAGTAGCTCTACAGTATGCAATGATTTTTCACCCCACCATCTGTCCGGACGTTATCTTAAGCATAACACAGCCAGTAGTGGAAAATCTTTCCCACATTGCGGAGTTGCGGGATGGGGTTTTCCCTTAGACTAACTAGATAAACCTAAAAGCGACTGGGAAGATAAACACCACCACAGCCATCCAAATGGCATAAACCGTTAAGTAACTTGTCTGCCATTTTTCAATGGCGCTGAATGTTATTTTCCCAGTAAAATAGCGGATATAAAGCCATAGCAGAGCAGCTAGGTTGATTAGCAATAAAATGTTTTCTCCGAAAGCAGCAAGCTTGTTTGGAGAAATTCCAAATTCAGTCAAACGCTGCAAGATCGCTGACAATGCCACGCCATCAACTAGAATGGCTGCAACAATTAATGCAGCATTGAGATAATCAAAGATATTGGGTGGATCATACAAGTTGCGTGCAGATATGGTATATAATACAATACCGAGTACCAACACCAGCATTAAGTCAAATCCGATCAAGAGATTGCGATCCATATAGGGACTGTTGCGAGTAACAAAGCTGACGACCAAAAAAGTGATCAAAACCAGTATCAACACTGGACTAAAAATTTTCGCTAAGACTGGTGCAAAGTTTTCGACAATGCTTTTTTTGTTTTCCACCAGGTAAACCGTGATCATGGCCGCAGCACAACCGCCATAGACAAATCCGTAATTGAACATGAAGGGATCAATGTTGATCGCTATTGATTGAAATATGGTTGACGCGAAAACGAACAGCACTATTAAACCAAACATGATCAAGCTGCCATAGATTACATATTCGCCGGTGAAGCGGATGAAATTCATTCTTTCTTTACTGAGCAGCCAATCCTTCCCTGCATACGCTACACCTGTAATCAGCCAAAGCATAATTGGCAAATGGATCACAGTTAAAATCTCTGTGTGATGTGGTTCGTATGAAGGAAATATATTTACGATTAAAGCTGTAAGGACAAATATGCCACAGATCAGCCACAGCTGCTGCTTAGTCATACGATTTCGAGTCAGGACAAAGAACAAGATAATCCATGGCAGAACAAATAGACTTAAGTTTTTAAAATAGGCTGGGGTGAACATATCCACGCCAAACCAGTTTGGCAATTTAGCAATGGTTCCAGCTAACAGTGAGAATATCACTACTAGCATCACATTGCGTCCCTTATTTTTTGCTGCATTGGAAACGACGGAGTCTGTAAGCAGCTGTTTCCAGAATTGTTCTGTATTCACTTTCGAATATTCAGCTGAAATGAGATTAACATTTCCTAGACGTTTGACACCAATTAGAAAGGCTTCTTCCTGACTTAATCCATCAGTGACTAGTTCTTCAATCTGGTCCCGTAGATGATTTTCTAACTCAACAATGTCTGTCTCTGCTAACTTACCGCTGGCGCGGAGATAATCACACCATGCATTAATATTGGCTTCCAGGTCAAACATACTTGTCTCCCCCTAATCGTCATTATTACCCTTGCCATCATGTCCGAACATCTCAGCAGATAGTGTGGCATAGACAATGGTCCATTGCTTCTTATGTTCTTCCAGCTCTTGTAGTCCAGCTTCGGTAATCGCGTAATACTTTCGTTTCCGTCCGTTAGTTGATTCTTTCCAGTATGAGCGGATGAACCCATTTCCCTCCAGCTTGTGCAGCAGCGGGTAAAGCATACCTTCCGTCCAATTAATTTCATTGTTTGAAGCTTCTTTGATACGCTTAATAATCTCATAGCCATAGCTGTCTTGTTTGCTCAATATAGCCAATACCAGCGGAGTGGATGAGGCAGCGATTAAATCCTTGGAAACATCCATGGCAGCCTCCGAATGTAATCTAGTTATATCATCTTTGATGATACCTAGAAGTTCTAGGTATGTCAAGCAAAAAATGAGCCCTGTTGTTACTACACCACTACACTCCGTAGTAACGACAGGGCTTTAGTTAAGTCATCCCTCCAACAGCAGTTCAATTGCCGATTGGGTAAGAGAAATAAGTTTACTGCGGTACCCTTGTACGTGTTGACGAAGTTCTTCTCGATACTCGTCATTGTGATTGATTAGTTTTGTCACCGCTGTGTTCAATTCTTGATCTAAGTTTGGTGCAGCGAATGAAATGGCGAAATCGGACATGCCTACAGAATCAGCAAAATCAAAACACTTAGACCGATAAGCAAGTGCAATGAAGGGACAGTTACTAGCAGCCGAAAAGACATTGGCATGCAATTTCATGTTAATGGTTAGTTTAGCTTTCTGATATAGGCTTATGAGTTCTTCGATGGATGGTAACCGGTCAAGAGTGATAATTCTATTTTTCTCACCAATTAGAGCCGCCAGCTCCTGGCATGGTTGAATGTCTCTTGCCCATACTGGGTAGATAACAATGACGTAATCCTTCGACAATTCTCTTAAGAATCTTGCTAATGCTTCAACTGTTCTGGCTTCGTTTCCGCCATAGACGCGGTTGGCAGCTGTACCCCAATTGACTCCAATGATTGGTTTGTCAATTGCTTTTACTTCGGTTAGCGGTTGCCCAGGTTGGTCAAGCAAAAGTCCAGGATCACCTGAGATCTCCAACAGAGGATTATACGCACCAATCTGATCTAACATGCTCTGTGTCCATCGCCCGCGGATGCCTGCTACATCAGCCTTTCCTACTACTTGGCGGATCATATAGGCAGAGTCTGGAGCGACTTTAAATGCGGTCGCTGAAGGGGCTAAGCTATCGTAACCAGAACCCCAGATCATGGTTGGTATACCTTGTTGTTGAGCTAAGATTAGCGGTTTTAGGTAGACTGGTTCAAATAGTGAACCAGCACCTAGAACCACTAAATCTGGATTGATGCGCGCTAAGCTATATTCATTGAAGTTGGAGGGAAAAAGGGCTTTGATTTCCAGTTTTAATTGGTGTGGCTGAGCCAGTTTGGCAGTCAAGTTGGTGAAAATTGCATGGCAGACATCGTCTCCGTGATTGCCAAAACCCACCCAGCCGATATAGAGTATGGTCTTGCGCATGCCTATTCCTCCTTTGCATGACTGGTGAGAGCGTTGCGTAAACCGTAGTATTCACGAGAACGTTGATCATCGTGAGTGCGGTAATAATAGAGTACTTGCCGTAAATTCTGCACATGAAAGCCTTGAGAAATAGCGCGAGCAATGTATTCATAGTCTTCAGCACCAACCATGAATGTAGTCAAACCACCAATTTTATCCACTACCCGACGTCGCAGCATGACAGAACCCCAGCATACGCAGTGGTTGCCTTCGCGGTAACACTTGAGGATATTATTGTCATAACGAACAAGGTAAGCTTTTTGAGTTTGTTTGATGGATTTTGAGAAAACTTCGTAGTTGGTGCCAACTAAACTATAATCCTCATTCATCATAAGGAATTTAACCTGCTGCTCAATGCGCTGTGGATGGCTGATGTCATCGGAATCGTGGTTAGCGATCAATTCTCCTTCAGAGAGGAAATATCCAATAGACATCGCATGGGCAAAGCCAACATTGCGCGGCAGTTTGTAATACTTCAAGGTTAAAGGTGGATACTCAGCAGCATGCTCCTGCCAGTACTTGATCACTTCAGGAGTTTTGTCAGTCGAACAATCATCGATTACCAGGATTTCCAAGGGTCTGTAAGTTTGAGCGAACAAACCTTGCAAACATTCATGAAGATAAGCAGCGCGGTTATATGTCGGGATCACCACACTGACTAATGGCAGTTTGGATGGATCCTGCTGCTTTTCTGCCGAAGATTTAGCTGTACGTTTAGGTGCCTTCAGTTTCTCTTTTTTGGCAATTTCCATTTTCCGTGTTTCTAAAACCGGCCGTTCTTCTGGTCGAGGTGCTGAAGCTGTTTCAGCGCTTATATCAGGAAGTACTTCAATTTTCGCTTTGTCTATCTCAAAACCAAGGACATGGTAGTAGACGGCTTCAATCTGATCAGTTGTTTTGGCTACCGAGAAGTTGTCTACCACAAGTTTCCGCAGTTTATGGACATGCTGGTAGGTGTTCTTTTTTGTGAATACCGATTCAATATCAGCGTAGATTTGCGAAGTAGTTGGGTAAGTTAAATAGTCATGATCGCCGAAATACACTTTCCAGGCTTGTGTGAAGTTAGCGGGTGTTACTAAACCAACGTAACCAGAGTTTCCAGCAGCGATCACAGGTTTTTCACAACTCATGGCTTCCAGTGCAACTCGGGCAGTGCCAATAATCAGATCTGATTCGCGATAGGCTGGTAAAGGATCGAGTAGCGCACCTGTTAGAAAGATAATATCTTGGTCATGCCGTTTATTGACCATGGCAGTCATAGCTCGGACAAACGGGCTGTCTGGGCCGCTGCCGACAATTGCCAACCGAATCTTTGGATATTTCTTGTTCAGTTGTTCCACTGCAGCGACAGCGTGTTCAATGATCCTGGTTTTTCCCCAAGCAATACGACTGACTATACTGACTAAGAAATCTGATGGCGCAACACCTAGTTCTTTGCGGAACTTAGCATTGGTTGCAGCTGCTGGCCGGTAATGATTCACATCGATTCCATTGGGGATTACGCTAATCTGCTTATGGGTATAGCCAATTCTATTTTTGATCCAGTTAGCAGCTGGATAGCTGACAGCAATTACGTGTTCACAGCCATCAATCAGCGATTGGAGTTGCCTTAAGGGGTAAAACATACCGTGTGCTGTGTGGACAACAGGGATTAACAGCTCTTGAGATACCTGAACTGCTACTTTCAATCCAGCAATCAGGTGGGTGTGGATTAAATCAATTTGATATTTTTTAATGATCGTCCGCAATTGATCCAGTAGTTTGGTGTAGTTGGTGTGAAGTGGGTTATCATTTTGAAATGCCATTTCTTCAACAATAATGCCAGCTCTGATGAATTCTGGTGTTAACGGTCCACCACTGGTGCCAACCACTACGGTATGGCCGCGCTTCTTCAACTCTTTAGCTAGTGCCAGAGTATGTGTTTCGGTACCACCGATACCTAATGAATCTACTATCATGACAATTTTCAGTGGTTGCATAACATGCCTCCCAATTAAAAAGTTGTAGTATAGACTATGTTGCTATGGTTAGTAATGAGCCAGTTATATATTACTAACTTTATAATAAATAGGTGGGGCTTCCTAATGCGTTCAAAACTCTAACTGCATACCATAAACTGACAATGTTAACAAGTTAATATTTTGAGGGGGGGAAGTAATGTACCCAAGTATAGATCTGGTTGCATTGATCGTGTTGATTGTGGTCTTGCTGATAGCACTAGGGGTAATCTTTGGATCCTAAGAAATGATAGGGCAGGAGAATCATCTACTGCCCTAATAAAGTACCAGAGGTGAAAGCATGCGGATTCTATTAACTTCAATATTATGTCATAGTGGTCTGATGACGCATGTCTTGGATCTGATTAATTACCTTATTCAGCAAGAGATTTATGTGGGCGCTGCATTTAAGAATATAGGTTATCTCACTGCAACAGAAGAGAAAAAGCTGCTTAAGCAGCTTACAGCAATTCCTTATTATCAATATGACACTGCTAGTGAATTGGAACACTTTGTTAAACAGCATAACTTCAATTTGATCCACGCCCATTCCTATGCAACCTTTAAGTCAGCAGCTGAAGTTGTAATGAATCTTGATTTGCCCTTGGTGGTAACTCTCCATTCGGTGTACGCATGGAACTATCGCTTTCGCTGGCCCTTAAAAACTGCACGTAAGATTATCGCTGTTGGTATGGCACAAGCCTATGCAGCCAACCGTTATTGGCAGAAACTGACAGTGATAGAAAATGGAATAGACCTTACCCGCTTCGTTCCCAATTATGCTTTAATTGAGAAAGATGCCACTCCGGATCAGATTAATCTGTTGTGGTACGGGCGGGTCGATGGGAGTTTAGCACAAGGGATCAGAGTTCTTGATGAAATTGCTCCGCATCTGCCAGCCAACTGGCAGATGCGAGTCCTTGGTAATCCTGGAATACCTATCCGCAACATACCAGTGTTGGGTTGGACGCATAACCCAGTTCCATATTTACAGCAGAGTCATATCACTTTTGCCCATAGTCGCGCTTTGCGAGAAGCCATGGCTTGTGGCAGTGTCGGTATCTTAATTGGTGATGGGTATGGTGGAGTGATTACCGCAGACTACTTTCAACAGAATCAATATCCTGTGATGGATGCATTTCCACAGTATCGTCTGCCACGAATCAAACCGCAGAAGATCATTGATGATCTATGTTCGATTATTAGCGGTGATCTTGTGCGGATGCGCCATGAAGCTAGAGCAGTAGCTGAGCAGTATTTTGATTTGAATTTAATGGGAGAACGAATATTAAAAGTATATAAAGAGGTTATTTAAAACAGAGTAACATAGAGTGCGGAAGAACAGCTTCCGCACTCTGCTATTTGTCAATATTGTCAACAGGAAACGGCAGTATGACAGCAAATTAATTTTAAGTTATTTAGCCTAGTGCTGGCAGAAAAGAGGATGCAGACGTGCATAAATATACGATTGGCGAGATTATGGACATAGCTTGTCGAGCAGGAAAGATTATTTTAGAAAATGGTGGAGAAATCTATCGCGTTGAGGATACAATGTTGTATGTTTGCAAAGCATTTGGCATTTCCGATTGCGAATGTTATGCAACCCCAACCACGATTATTATTTCTGTTATTGATGCGCATGGGGAAGTCTTTTCCCGGATGATGCGCATTCGTGAGAGGGGAGTAAACCTTTTGAAGGTGGAAGCTGTGAATAATTTTTCCCGGAAAATTTTGCAGGAACCGATCACTGTTGCTGAGGCAAAGCAGAAATTGCGGGAAATAGAAAACATTCCTACCTATAACTTGCCTACGATTGTCTTGGCTGTTGCATTAGGGACAGCATCTTTCGCCATTATTCTTGGCGGAAACTGGCTCCATTTTATCTGTGGGTTTGTAACTGGTGCTCTTTTGCGCTTAGTAATTATTTATCTTAATCGTATACAGTTGGGTTTTTTTACAGTCAATCTTTTCGGTGGGGTTGGCGCGGCACTTGGCGGATGGCTCCTGATGCATCTTGGCATCCTTCCAGAGTGGCGTGTGATCACTCTTTCAACAGTAATGCAGCTGGTTCCAGGATTGATCTTTACTAATGCGCTGCGTGATGCTGCCGCAGGTGATTTAGTGTCCGCAATCAGCCGTGGAACTGAAGCTTTCAGCATCGTTACAGCGTTGGCTTGCGGGGCTGGTGCAACACTGATGGTTTTAGGCTGGTTAGGAGGAATGTAGGATGTTTTGGAAGGCAGTATGTGCTGTGGTAGCCACTGCGGCTTATGGCATTGTCTTCAACTTAAGGGGAAAAAATCTGGTCCTTACAGGTATCAATGGCGGATTGGGTTATTTTGTTTATGCATTGATTATTAGCAACAACTATGAGAGCTATATTGGTATGTTTTTTGCTAGTACCATCATGACCATTTTTGCTGAAGTATGTGCTCGTAAATGTAAAGCGCCTGCCTCAGTGTTCTTGGCTGGTGCATTGATACCGATCGTGCCTGGAGGAGGCCTGTTTAGCTGTGTTATGCAACTATTGGAGGGAAATAATGCTCAAGCAGTAGTGATTGGTATCAAGACGCTATTTGAGGCTGGTGCTATTGCCATTGCCATTATCGTGATCTCTTCGCTCACTAAAGTGGTCATGCGCTGTTTGAAGCTGAAGCGAATGTGATAAAACTCACCGTGTGTGGATGTGAATGCTAATTAATGTTTTGCGGCAACCTCAGAAATTGTCTAACAAGTATATGATTATGCGGAAAAATTTGGTAAAATTAGGTTATCTATTCTAATTTGTTGGGAGATGGGAGGTCAACCTATGAATATCTTAATTCGAGACAACTATGAGGAGATGAGCAAGACAGCGGCTCAGCTGATAGCTAAACTGGTAAGGGACAAACCCAATTGTGTTTTGGGATTGGCCACCGGAAGCACACCGATTGGTACATATAAAGAGCTGATTCGGATGCATAAAGAAGAAGGTCTGGATTTTTCGCAGGTGCGCACATTTAACCTTGATGAGTATCTCGGTCTAGGTATGGATTTGAATAAGCCGTATGAATTAGATCAGAGTTATGCCCGGTTTATGTATGAAGAATTTTTTAAGCACATCAATATCAAGCCAGAGAACACTTTGGTACCCGATGGCCTTACCAAGGATCCATACGCTTATTGTAAATGGTATGAAGAGCAGATTGCTGCTGCAGGAGGTATTGATCTCCAACTGCTTGGGTTAGGCCGAGACGGACATTGGGGATTTAATGAACCAGGCTCATCACTTGCTTCACGCACTAGGGTTGTAGCTCTGCATCAGAAAACCATTGATGATAATTATGAAAGCTTTTTTAAGAAGACAGGTTTGTCTAAAGACGAAATGCCTAAATTCGCAATTACTATGGGAATTGGTACCATCTTAGAAGCTCACAGCGCAATTATGATCGTTAATGGCGCTCACAAAGCCGACATTGTGGCGCAGGCTATTGAGGGACCGGTTACTGCACAGGTTACAGCCTCTGCCATGCACCTCTATCAAGGTGATTTAACCATCGTTCTTGATCAAGCTGCTGCAGCGAAACTACAAAACTATAAGCATTATCTCCATGTGGAGAATCTGATGCGGGAATCATGTTTTTTATAGGACAATCATTCCCTGGGAGGCTGATGCCTCTCCTTTTTTGTTGCTGCACCTAATTTGGGTTTACAGGCTTGATTAAGATAAAAACGATAAAAATAATTTTTATCGATAAGCAGGAATTTGGCGCTTATTGGATAATATTACCTGAGGAGCGATCACTTTTATTCATAATCAATAATAGAGATAGGAGGATGTCCAATGGTCAAATATCGCTGTACTAAATGTGGATATATTCATGAAGGAGAGTTGAGTGCAGACTTCAAATGTCCAAGATGTAAACAACCAGCTTCAGTTTTTGTAAAAATTGAGGATGAGAAACCTGAACCGAAAAACAAATATGCTGGAACAAAAACTGAGAAAAACTTGATGGAAGCTTTTGCGGGTGAAAGCCAAGCGCGCAACAAATATACTTATTTTGCTGAGATAGCTCGTCAAGAAGGTTATGAGCAATTGGCTGAGATTTTCCTCAAGACAGCCCGCAATGAGCAAGAACATGCTCGGCTTTGGTTTGAAGCTCTTGGTGGCTTGGGTGATACTGCGTATAACCTGCTTAAGGCTGCTGAAGGGGAAAACTATGAGTGGACTGATATGTATGATCGTTTTGCTAAGGACGCCGAAGAGGAAGGTTTTCCAGAATTAGCTGAGAAGTTCCGTCAGGTGGCTGCAATTGAAAAAGCACATGAGGAACGTTATCGCGCATTATTAAAGAATGTTGAGCTGCAGCAGGTGTTTGCTAAAAGCGAGGAAACTATTTGGGAGTGCCGTGTTTGTGGTCATCTGGTCATTGGCAAAAAGGCTCCAGATGTCTGCCCTGTTTGTCTGCATTCACAAAGCTATTTTGAGGTTCGGAAAGAAAACTATTAATCTATTGACCTTGACTGTCGATCCAAAATTTGGTAATCTATCTTTAACAGTATAAGACCTTTAAATCCAATCCAGAGAGGTTGGGAAGGGCGTGGCAGGTACAGGTGTACTGTATCTAAATGGTGATTTTTACCGTTTTTCAGCTTCTACCAACCAGGTAGAAGCTTTTTTTGTGCCATGAAACGCCCAAGGTCGGAACAGTGGGGGTGTTTCGATGACTTCGTTACTAAGTGTTCAGCAATTGGATGCCTTAACGGTTGAATGGCTGCTAAAACGTGCTCAAAATTTTTTAGAACATCAAGCAGCTGTTCAGCTTCGGGGGACAGTGGTCAACCTGTTTTTTGAACCCAGCACGCGTACCGCCTTATCTTTTCAGATCGCTGCCCAGCGCCTGGGTTTGGCTGTTTTGAACTTCGATGTGGAGAATTCAAGTGTGCGGAAAGGAGAATCACTGCTCGATTCACTTCAGACAGTGGAAGCGCTGGGTGTTGATGTGGCGATTGTGCGGCATGCTGAGAACTGGCCCCAGCTGATTCAGGATATGGATCTGGGACTAACCTTGATCAATGCAGGTTCAGGGACATTTGAGCATCCAACACAGGCTCTGCTTGATGCTTTGACTATCAAACAACACTTCGGTGGATTCGCTGGTTTGCGGGTTAGCATAGTTGGTGACATTCGTCACAGCCGTGTCGCCCGCTCCAATGCAGCGCTGCTCAAACTGTTGGGTGCTGAAGTTACTTTCTCTGGTCCGGAACAGCTGCGCCCAGATGATCTTGGTCAAACTCCCTGGATTAACTTTGAAGAGGCTATCGTCCAGTCGGATGTAGTGATGATGTTGAGGATTCAGCACGAACGTCATCAATCGTGGTACGATCCCGAACATTACAATGAACGGTATGGGCTTAACCGCCAGCGACTTTGGCAATTGAAGCCTAATGCAATCATTATACATCCTGGTCCGGTTAATCGCAACGTGGAAATAACTGATGAAGTTTTTCAGGATCCGCGGTGTAAAATTCTCCAGCAGGTTACTAACGGGGTAGCTGTGCGCATGGCTGTGCTGGAATGGTGTTTACAGGGGGGCCGCTATGAACAATTGGTACCTGCATAATGGTTTTGTTTTTCGCAACCGTCAGCTGAGTTATGAATCTATTTTAGTTTTGGATGGCCGGATTGTTGCCTTTGGGAGCGAAGCGCAGAAAATGCGGCAGCGCAGTACTGTGTCTATTATGGATTTTGATGCGGCTGGCTGTGTAATCTGCCATGGTTTTATTGATCTTCACACTCATTTGCGCGAGCCTGGGTATAGCAGTAAGGAGACCATTGCCACAGGCACCAAAGCTGCTGCTGCAGGCGGTTTTACCATGGTTTCAGCTATGCCTAACACCAATCCGCCGTTAGATTCGGTGGAAAGATTAGAAATAATGCAGCAGCTGGTCTACAGGAATGCTCAGGTAAAGGTCAACTTGGTTGCGGCAGTGACGCAAAATCGAGCTGGCGAGAAATTGGTTGATATCAGTCAATTAGCAAACCGCGGGATTAAGCTGTTTTCAGATGATGGGGATCCAGTAGCTGTGGAAGTGATGCCCCAAGCTATGGAGCAGATAGCTGCCGCCAAGGCTGTCCTCGTGAATCATTTGGAGGAAAAAAGCCTGGTATGTCCCGGTTTTTTTGCAGACGCTATTCCCGCTTCATCAGAATATCTAATGCTGAAGCGGGATTTACAGATCGCTGCCAGGGCCAGATGCCATTATCATGCAGCGCATTTAAGCTGCAAAGAGTCAGTGGAAATGATTCGTACTGCCAAGCAGCAGGGGTTGCAGGTCACTTCCGAGGTGACACCGCATCACCTGACGCTAACAATAGATGATATTACATATCCAGAAGGCAATTATCAAATGAAACCTCCTTTGCGGACGGAAGAGGATCGACAGGCATTGATTGAGGGTCTGCGTTTAGGGATCATTGATGCTATTGCCACTGACCATGCACCTCATGGTTCGGAGAAAGAAAATGGATTGTATTCTGGTTCACCTTTTGGAGTAACTGGCTTAGAAACCGCATTTCCAGCTCTCTATACTAGATTGGTGCTGACAGGAGCAATAACGTTGGAGCAGTTATTGACGGTACTCACACAAGGCCCGGGCAAGGTATTGAATGTGGATGCTGATTTGCTGATTGGGGTTCCAGCTGATCTGGTTGTCCTCGATCTTAACTGCCGGCGTCGGGTAGAAGCAGATAGTTTTTATAGTAAGGGAAAGAATTCACCATTTCTCGGGCAGGTGCTGCAAGGATGGCCAGTTTTGACATTAGTGGATGGGGAGGAAAAATACAGTGCCAAAGAATCCAAATATTAAAAAAGTTTTAGTATTTGGCTCTGGCCCCATTGAGATTGGGCAAGCAGCCGAGTTTGATTATGCAGGAACTCAAGCGTGTAAAGCTTTGCGGGAAGAAGGGGTGACTCAGGTTCTCCTGAACAGCAACCCGGCCACGATTATGACTGACCCACAGATGGCTGATTGTGTTTATATTGAACCGATGACTGTCGATGTGGTGGAAAAGATTATCAGACGGGAAAAACCTGATGGTATTTTGGCTACCATGGGTGGTCAGACAGCTTTGAACCTAGCTGTACAGCTGGAGCAACAAGGAGTTTTACGGAAATATAAGCTGTCTTTGTTGGGAACCAACACCGATACCATCAGTTGTGCTGAGGATCGCAGTGGATTTCGAGAATTGATGTTTCAACTGCAACAACCAGTACCTAGCAGCTGCATTGTTGAAGATCTGGAACAGGCCTATGCATTTGTTGACAAGGTGGGGTTACCGGTAGTTGTAAGGCCAGCTTATACCTTGGGCGGGTCGGGAAGCGGTTTGGCAGCTACAATGGAAGAACTGCAGAAATACGTGCGATCCGGCCTGCGTCAAAGCCCTATTGGTCAAGTGCTCCTTGAGCAAAGTATTGCGGGATTAACTGAAATCGAATTTGAAGTGATCCGGGATAGCCAAGGTACGGCTATCATAGTTTGTGATATGGAAAACATTGATCCGGTTGGCATTCACACTGGAGACAGCATGGTGGTTGCCCCCTGTCAAACTTTGAATCTGGAGCAAAAACAGCGGCTAGAGCAGGCAGCCTTAAAGATTGTCGATGCTTTGGGGGTAGTGGGCAGTTGTAATGTGCAATTTGCTTTTAATCACCGCACAAATGAGTATTATGTGATTGAGGTTAACCCCAGGGTGAGTCGTTCTTCCGCATTAGCATCCAAAGCTACTGGTTATCCAATTGCCCGCATAGCAGCTAAAATTGCCCTTGGGTTTACTCTGCAGGAACTGCATGCTGACCAGCGGCCTATGCTTGATTATGTAGTAATCAAAATCCCTAGATGGCCGTTTGACAAATTTCCTCATGCCAACCGACAGCTGGGAACTCAGATGAAAGCTACTGGTGAAGTGATGGCGATTGGGAAGACACTGGCTGAAGCGTGGCAAAAAGCTGTCCGCTCACTAGAATTAGAAACGGACTCCATGTTTAGAGCAGGTGATCGTACTATAGCCGAACCAACGCTGCGGGAACGGCTGCAGCATCCTGATGATGAAAGGCTCTTCTTATTGATAGAAGCGCTGCAGCGTGGTTATACAGTGGAAAGTTTATCTCAGCTCACCAAGATCCACCCCTATTATCTCTCAACATTGGAGCAGTTGGTCGTATTCCGTACCCATATGCAGCAACAAGCTGCTTTAGACGCAGCTACCCTGAAAAAGGCTAAGCAGCTGGGTTTTAGTGATGCGGACATTGCTCGCTGTTATAATACCGATTGGCAGGTTGTTGCCAACTTACGCCGAGACTGGCAGATCAGGCCAGTTTATGCCCAAATCGAGTGGGGGTCAGACCCCTATTACTACTCTACCTATCATGAGGTGTCAGACCCCTCGTTTAGTGTCAGTACGGATAATGCGATAAAGCATAATGCGAGCGTGGAGCAAAAACAGGGAGTTGTAGTGCTAGGTTCTGGACCGATACGCATTGGCCAGGGTATTGAATTTGATTACGCTACAGTCCATGCTGCTTGGGCACTGCAACAGCGTGGGTATCAAGCGATTATTATCAACAACAATCCGGAGACTGTTTCCACAGACAGTACTACATCCGATCGTTTGTATTTTGAACCTCTGACCCCTGAAGATGTGATCGAAGTGATTGCGCATGAACATCCGTGTGGTGTAATGGTTCAATTTGGCGGTCAAACTGCGATCAACTTGACTGCTTATCTAGCACAGCAGCAAATACCAATTTTGGGAACTTCAGCACTTTCCATCGCCCAAATGGAAGACCGTCGGCAGTTTGATAATATGTTAGCAGAGCTTAACATCTTACGACCTCAGGGTATTACAGCTGCCAACCGGGAAGAAGCCTTGTCTTTTGCTGATAATCTAACTTATCCTGTTGTTGTCCGACCTTCATATGTGCTGGGTGGGCGTGGAATGGAAGTGATTCATAACCGTGCTGAATTGGAGATTTATCTTCAAACCTTTTCATCCACGCATGGATATCCCTTATTGATTGATCGTTATGTGTCAGGTATTGAACTGGAAGTAGATGCTGTGAGCGATGGAGAAGACATCTTTTTCCCTGGTGTGATGGAACATCTGGAACGTGCTGGTGTACATTCTGGCGATTCAATCGCGGTGTTCCCTGCACAATCTGTTGATGAGGCGATGATTCAGCAGATATATGCCTGTACCAAGCTCTTGGCTAGATGCTTCCAGGTCAAAGGGCTGCTCAATATTCAATTTGTCCTGGCTGACCAGCAGTTATATGTATTGGAAGTCAATCCCCGTTCATCGCGGACTGTCCCATTTTTAAGCAAAGCTACTGGCATTCCCATAGCGCAGCTAGCCACACGTGCTGCATTGGGCGAATCCTTGGCACGGCAGGGTTACACAGGAATCTATACTGCGCGTCACAGTTTGATTTCCGTCAAAGTTCCAGTGTTTTCGTTTAAGAAACTACAGGGAGTGGAAATTGCACTAGGTCCAGAGATGAAATCAACAGGAGAAGCGATGGGACGTGATCGCCATTTAGCTAAAGCGCTGTACAAGGGATTTATCGCTTCCTCGATTCAGTTTCCTCAATCTGGCAAAGCATTGCTGACGGTGGCGGATAAGGATAAACCAGAGATAATACCTATTGCCCGCAAGATGCGTGAGCTGGGAATGGAACTATATGCCACTGCTGGAACTGCCCAGGCTTTGCTAGAAAATGACATTCAGTGCCAAGTGGTGACGAAACTACATCAATCGCGGGAGATACTGTATTTAATTGAAAGTCAGCAGCTGGATTTGGTTGTCAATACCTATACTATAGGCAAACAACCTCAGCGTGATGGTTTCCGTATTAGAATGGCAGCAAATGAAAATGGGGTCTTATGTTTTACCGCTCTGGACACAGTCCGGGCATATCTGAATGTCATGGAAGACCAACTGCTGTGGCTGAGCCCCTTGGCTGCCAAGGAGGTGGAATGATGTTAATGCAAGTAGCTCATGCTTCTTACCTGGCCCAGGGGATTTGGCAGTTAACTCTGACTGGAGAGTTTGCTTATGAAACAGTAAAGCCAGGGCAATTCATCATGATTCAAATAGGTTCTGGAAAGGAACACGTGCTGCGGCGACCGTTAAGTATCGCAGCAGTCACTGAACATAGTCTAACTGTGGTTTTTCGGGTTGTTGGCGAGGGAACACGTTGGTTAAGCGAACGGAAAGCCGGTGATCAGATCGAAGTATTAGGGCCTCTTGGTCAAGGATTTCCGTTGCCATCTGCTGATGCCAAGGTTTTGATTGTGGGTGGGGGGATTGGTATCCCGCCCTTGTATCTACTGGCTTCACGGGCTAAATCATTAACTTCCAAATTAGATATTGTCTTGGGCTATCGCACACAATCGGAGAGTTTTTGGCTTGATGAGTTTACCCAGCTGGGATTTGTTAAGGTTACTACGGATGATGGGTCATTAGGTGTTGCGGGTAATGTGCTCACAGCTATTGATCAACTTCGTGATAAAAGGCAAGGCTGGGACTTGATGTATGCATGCGGCCCTTCGCCGATGCTGCGTGCTCTTAAGCAGTCGCTGCATGGTGTTGTGGAGCAAGGGTTTGTGTCTCTGGAGGAGCGGATGGCCTGTGGCATTGGCGCATGTTATGGCTGTGTCTGCCGAGCAGCAGATATGGCGGAAGTGAGCAAGAAAACTCAAAAAGCGGCATTGGCAAAACGTGTGTGTGTTGATGGGCCAGTTTTTGCCTGGGATGAGGTGGTATTATGATCAATCCAGACCTGAGTGTTAGTTTGGCGGGTATTACTTTGCGCAATCCAGTAATGCCTGCCTCTGGGTGCTTTGGATATGGCCGTGAGTATGCACAGTATTACCCACTAAAACTGTTAGGAGCAGTGGTGGTAAAAGCAACAACGTTAGAACCTCGTTTTGGCAATTTACCTCCAAGAGTGACGGAGGTTACGGGTGGCATGCTCAACGCCATTGGACTCGCCAACCCTGGTGTAAAACATGTTGTTGAATATGAACTGCCCTGGTTGGCTGAGCAGGACGTGCCTGTTATAGTCAACGTTGCTGGACAAACAGCTGCCGAGTACGTCAAGGTCGCCCGTGTTATTGCCAACTCTGGATTAGCAGCTGCGATTGAACTGAACGTATCTTGCCCTAATGTTGCTGCTGGTGGGATCAGTTTTGGTGTTGATCCAGAGGTTTTACGACAACTAGTTTTGGCTGTACGGCAGGTGTGCCAGATTCCATTGATTGTAAAACTATCACCCAACGTCACTGATATTCGTCCCTTAGCCATAGCTGCCCAAGAAGCTGGCGCTGATGGCATATCGTTGATCAATACTCTAGTGGGAATGCGCATTGATTTGCAGCGCCGTCAGCCATTTTTGAGCAATAAAACGGGAGGATTGTCAGGGCCGGCTATCAAACCTGTGGCGATTCGCATGGTATATGAGGTGGCACAAGTTGTCGATATTCCCATCATTGGTATGGGAGGGATTACTAATGGTACTGATGCTTTGGAATTTATTATGGCTGGGGCTAGTGCAGTCATGGTAGGCACTGCTAACTTTACTGATCCTATGGCTTGTCCGCGGATCATAGCCGAAATAGAGTCATTCATGCGTGACAACAATATAGAAAACTTGCAGCAAATACGGGGGTGTGTACTGTGAAATTAGCCGAACGGATTATCCTGGCTTTGGACGTGCATATAGAAGAAAGGCTGAAAGCATTGTTGGATCAGCTTCCTGATCTAGCGTTTGTGAAAGTCGGTATGGAGTTGTTTTACAGTATGGGTCCAGATCTGGTCAAATGGCTCAAGGATCGAGGATTGAAGGTGTTTTTAGACTTGAAGGTTCATGATATTCCTAACACAGCGTATGCAGCAATTCATGTGCTCAGCCAATTAGGATGTGATATGCTCAATCTGCATTGCGCTGGTGGACTAGCTATGATGCAGCGTGCTCGGGAAGGTCTTGTTGGGGATACTAAATTGTTGGGCGTTACACAACTGACTTCGATTGACCAGGCTGCACTGAATGAACAGCTGCGTATTTCCGGTACTATGGAGGACTGTGTTTTACACTATGCTGCTCTAGCAAAAACAGCTGGGCTTCATGGAGTAGTCTGTTCACCACGAGAAGCAGCTATGCTTAAAGAACGCTTCGGTAAAGATTTTATCACGGTTACACCTGGTATACGTCCTAGCAGTAGTGATGTTGGGGATCAAAAGCGTACGTTGACACCCCAAGAAGCGATCAGATCGGGCAGTGACTATTTGGTAATTGGTCGGCCGATCACTGCAAGTCCTGATCCGCGAAAGGCTTTTGAACAAATATTAGAAGAAATTGAGGTGGTAGTATGATTGGAGAAAACTTACTTACGGTGCTAAAACAGCTGGGTGCCATCAAAACCGGACATTTTCAGCTCACTTCAGGTTTGCATTCAGCCCAGTACTGTCAGTGCGCTGCTGTTTTTGAATATCCGCAAATGGCAGGAAAGATCGTTGAACAGTTAATACCCTTACTTCCTCAAGCAATTGACACAGTGATTGCTCCGGCCGTAGGAGGTATTAATTTTGGGTATGAAGTCGCGCGACAGCTGCAATGCCGCTTTATCTTTGCAGAACGAGAGCAAGGAAAGATGACCTTACGTCGTGGTTTTTCACTGCAGCCCCAGGAAAAGGTCCTGGTGGTGGAAGATGTAGTTACCACAGGCGGTTCTGTCAGGGAGATTATTGAAATAGTCGGTCAGAATGGCGCTCAAGTGCAGGCAGTAGCCGCATTGGTAGACCGGAGTGGAGGTAAAGCAGATTTCCCAGTTCCTTTCATTCCCTTACTGCGTTTATCCATTGATACCTATCAACCGGATCAATGCCCTTTGTGTTCCGCTGGTCAGCCGCTTACCAAACCAGGCAGCAGAATGCTGTCTCAGCAGTAGGAGCATGTTGCTGTCTTAAGTAACGTAAATATTTTTCATAGTATGCAGGTGTCTGAGGTTAATGCTATTGCTCCGCCTTGGCACCTGTTTTTATTTTGCTCGTATCCAGACTGGTCTATGTTGACAAGTATTGATGCGTAAATTAATCATTTTCAAATACTTGACACAGTTTTAATAATTTGATAACCTATATACGATCGAATAATCAAAAAACTCACCGGTAGGTAAGGAAAGGAGCGATTGATGATGAAGAAGTTTGTGTTGAGTGTCCTCGTCTGTCTGCTTGTTTTATGCTGTGGGGCCAGTGCGTTTGCTAAAGTCAAAGTTGGTGTCGCTATGCCTACGCAGAGTTTGCAGAGATGGAATCAAGATGGTGCTAATCTGAAAGCATTGCTTGAAGCCAAGGGTTATGAGGTGGATCTGCAGTATGCTAACAACGATGTGGCGCTGCAGGTATCACAAATCGAAAACATGATTCTCAATGGTGCGGATATCCTTATAATCGCGTCCATTGATGGCAGTGCACTCGGCACAGTCCTGGCAGTCGCAAAAGAAGAAGGAATACCTGTAATTGCCTATGACCGGTTGATCATGGAAACTGATGCAGTTTCTTACTTTACTACTTTTGACAACTATAAAGTTGGCGTAATGCAAGGGCAGTATATTGTTGATGCTCTAGATCTGGATAATCTCGCAGGAAGTGTAAACGTCGAGATCTTTGCCGGATCACCTGATGACAACAATGCTCTGCACGTATACAACGGTGGATTTTCTGTACTCGAGCCGTATATTAAGAGCGGCAAAATCATAATCCCATCTGGTCAGATCGAATTTGAGAAAGTGGCCACTCCACAGTGGTCGTCTGAAAAGGCGCAGGCTAGGATGGACAATTTAATTGCCGCCAACTATAGCGATGGAAAGAAGCTCCACGCTGTGCTGTGCCCCAATGATTCCACTGCGTTGGGTGTTATCAATTCTCTGACTGGTGCTGGGTTTGATGAGTACCCAATTATTACAGGTCAAGATTGTGACATTGCCACTGTGAAAAACATTATTGCAGGCAAGCAATCGATGTCCATATTTAAAGACACACGCATTCTCGCAGCGCGGGCAGTGGCTATGGTTGAGGCAATAGTTAATGGTCAAGAACCAGAAATAAATGATACTCAATCATATTTCAATGGGATCTTCTACGTGCCCACCTATCTCTGCGAGCCGGTATTTGCCGATATTAACAACTATGAGGAATTGTTGATTGAAAGTGGCTACTATACAAGGGAGCAGATTTTCAACTAAAGGATAAATAACGCAAAGCGGGTGGCTCGTTCCATCCGCTTTTGCTTATGCAGCAAAAAAGATATGGTTTAGTTGAGTCCTAATTTTAGGAGGGTCATATTGTGGCCAAAAAGGTTTTGCTGGAAATGCGGTCCATAACTAAGGAGTTTCCAGGTGTTAAGGCTCTGAATAACGTCAACATCACCGTATATGAGGGAGAGATCCATGCACTCGTAGGTGAAAATGGTGCAGGGAAAACTACACTCATGAATATCTTGAGCGGAGTTTACCCTTATGGTACCTATTCTGGCGAAGTCGTCTTTGATGGAAAGGTATGTATGCATCAGGGGATCAAGGATTCTGAACGTTTGGGGATTGTCATCATTCATCAGGAGCTAGCTCTTATTCCTTATTTGTCGATAGCAGAGAATATGTTTTTAGGAAATGAGCAGCAGCAGCGCGGCATAATAGATTGGGATGAAACGTATAGAAAAGCAGAGGAATACATGAGCATTGTTGGTTTAAATGAGAATGTACGCACTTTGATCAAGGATATTAGTGTAAGTAAGCAACAGTTGATTGAAGTGGCTAAAGCTTTGGCCAAAAATGTGCGCTTGCTGATTTTGGATGAACCTACTTCTAGCCTGAATGAGCGGGATTCCCAGAAGATTCTTGATCTGCTTAAGACTCTCCGGGATGAGAAAGGTATCACTTCAATTATCATATCGCATAAGCTTAATGAGATTGCTTATTGTGCTGACCGTATCACTATTCTTCGGGATGGCTCGACAGTGGAAACACTTGACAAGAATATCGATGATATCACTGAAGAACGAATCATCAAAGGTATGGTTGGCAGAGAGATGTCTGAACGCTATCCGGAACGTTCTCATAGCATTCGTAAAGAAATAGCGTTCGAGGTGCGCAATTTGACTGTCTACCACGAGTTGTATCATGACCGTAAGGTGGTGGATGATGTTTCGTTCAAAATCTACAAAGGTGAGGTTGTTGGAATTTATGGGTTGATCGGGTCAGGTCGGACTGAGATGGCAATGGCCCTTTTTGGCCGCGCTTATGGTACAAGAATCTCGGGGACGGTTATTAAGGATAATCAGGAGTATAATTTTACTTCAGTTCCTGAAGCAATTAAACACGGCTTAGCTTATGTTACAGAGGATCGGAAAGATAGTGGCCTGCTGTTGGGCAGTAGTGTGATGCACAATATAACGCTGCCGCGTTTGGATTATGTAGCCAGTAAAGGGCGCATTGACCGTGACCGGGAAAAACAGGTTGCTGAGAAGTTCCGTGAAGCTCTGGGTATTAAAGCGCCGAATGTGGAGCAATTAGTTGGTAATTTGTCAGGTGGAAATCAACAGAAAGTGCTGCTGGCCAAGTGGATTTATTCTCAGCCTGATGTCCTGCTGCTTGACGAACCAACGCGTGGTGTTGACGTCGGCGCCAAATATGAGATCTATCAGATCATCAATCAACTGGCGGAGCAGGGTAAAGCAATCTTGCTGATTTCTTCTGATTTAACTGAGATTCTAGGTATGGCTGATCGGATTTATGTGATGAACGCCGGGAAGATTATTGCGGAATTGCCGCGAGCGGCAGCAACTCAAGAGGGTATCATGAATTACATCATGCAGCATAGTAAGGGAGAGGTTAGCGCATGAGTAGTTGGAGGACAGTGTTTCGTAACAACTTAAAACAATACATGATGCTGTTTTCGTTATTGGCGATTATTATTGCTTTTCAGTTGTTGACCAATGGTGTGCTGCTAAAACCGATGAACGTGTCCAACTTGATCTTCCAGAATGCCTATGTAGTGATCTTAGCTGTAGGTATGCTGTTGTGTATTTTGACAGGTGGAAATATTGACCTGTCTGTCGGTTCAGTAGTAGCATTGGTTGGCGCTTGTGCGGGTACATTTATTATTTCGTGGGGTTGGAATCCAAATTTGTCGATACTCTTATGCTTACTGATCGGGTTGGCTATAGGTGTGTGGCAGGGATTTTGGATTGCTTATGTACGGATTCCGGCATTTATTGTAACCTTGTCGGGAATGCTCGTGTTCCGAGGGTTAACGCTGTTGGTGCTTAAGGGTTTGACGCTCGCGCCATTCCCAAAAGAATATTTGCGTTATTTTACTGGATATATTCCTGATTTGTTCCCTGAAGCACAGCTGTTTGGAGTTAAAAATACTACGTCGCTGCTCATTGGTATAGTCATTGCGGTGATTTATATTGCCATTCAAATTCGCAGTTACGTGCTGCGGATAAAAAAACAGTACAATGTTGATCCGATTTGGGTTCTTATCGTTAAACTGGCAGTTATTCCACAGGCAATTGTGTGGTTATTCTACATTCTTGCTTCTTATCGCGGTGTGCCAATGGTTTTGATTCTCTTAGGCATTATCTTGATCGTCTACAACTTTATTACATCGCGGACAGTAATTGGCCGGCATCTCTATGCCTTAGGTGGTAATGAGAAGGCGGCTAAATTATCAGGTGTTAACACCAATAGACTGTTGTTTTTGGCTTATGTCAATATGGGCTTCTTAGCTGCCATTGCTGGCATTGTTTTCGCTGCACGCCTTAATTCAGCTTCACCGCAGGCAGGGAATGGTTTTGAATTGGATGCCATTGCTGCGTGTTTCATTGGTGGTGCCAGTGCTTCTGGAGGTATTGGCACTGTGGGTGGAACATTGATAGGTGCGATGATCATGGGTGTGCTCAACAATGGTATGTCAATTATGGGCATCAGTTCTAATGTCCAGCAGGTGGTTAAGGGCTTAGTGCTGCTAGGGGCAGTGGCCTTTGATGTGGTCAGCAAGAACCGATCTGGTTTCGAATCTGCTTTCAGCTTCTTCAAACGCTGGCAAAGAAAGCGGGCGCAAGTACCTGCAAAGCAGCAGAAACCTTTGGATTCCTCGAATTCTGATTTAAGTATTTGAGAATCATGTACTTTGATGTTCAATGCTAGCTGGTGCTTAGCTTATCAGTAACTTAAGTAAGTAGCTTTAGCGTAAGGCAGCCTCTATCGCAAAAGGTAGAGGCTGCTTTTGTGTGGTCAGGGGATCATGGGGGTCAGACCCCCTAGTTGTTTATGATTGTATTTTGTGATAATATCTAATTAGAAAAAATAAGCTGCAATATTATTTATTATAATATTTTAAACAAAATCTCACACAAATAACATTTTGCTAACAAGAGGTGGTTGAAGGGTGGACTTAATCGCACAGTTTAGCACAGCATATCAAGGTTTCAGAGCCGGTGAGTGGGCACACAAGATTGATGTACGCTCATTCATCCAGCTGAACTATCGGCCATATACTGGAGACGCTGCGTTTTTAGCAGGTCCCACAGAAAGGACGAGAAGGTTGTGGCAGTATTGCCAAAACTTGTTAGCTGAAGAGTTAAAACGGGGTGGCGTTTATGATATTGACACAAAGACGGTAACCTCTATTACATCCCATGCTCCTGGTTACATTGATAAAGATAACGAGCTGATTGTCGGCCTGCAGACAGATGCGCCATTGAAACGTGCGATTAATCCCTGGGGTGGCATCAGAATGGTGGAAACTGCTTGCCGTGAATATGGTTACGAATTAGATTCGAGTGTGAAAGAGATTTTCACCAAATACCGCCGCACACACAATGATGGTGTGTTTATGGTCTATACTCCGACTATGCGTCTTTTGCGGAAAACAGGTGTGCTTACGGGGCTGCCAGACGCTTATGGGCGTGGTCGGATCATTGGTGACTACCGCAGGGTACCTTTGTATGGTGTAGATGTGCTGATCAAAGAACGGGAAGAGTTGCTCATTTCTGGTGATTTAACAACTATTACACCCCACACGATTCAGCTGCGGGAAGAGATTGGTGATCAGATTCAAGCGCTAAAAGACTTAAAAACAATGGCCAGCAGCTATGGTTATGACATTTCCCGGCCAGCGGAAAACGCTCATGAGGCTGTACAATGGCTGTATTTTGCCTACCTTGGAGCTATTAAAGAGCAGAATGGCGCAGCGATGTCGATAGGTAGGATAAGCACTTTCCTGGATATTTACATTGAGAGAGACCTGGCCAATGGCGTTTTAACTGAAGAACAAGCGCAAGAATTGATCGATGATCTGGTAATTAAACTGCGTCTATCGCGGCAGCTGCGTACAGAGGCTTATAACCAGTTGTTTGCTGGTGATCCAAACTGGGTGACCGAGGCAATTGGGGGTATGGGCGTTGATGGCCGGCCTTTGGTGACAAAAACCTCATTTAGGTTCCTTCAAACACTTCGGAACTTAGGGCCAGCACCTGAACCTAACTTGACAGTGCTGTGGTCCAGGGATTTACCTCAGGGGTTCAAAGACTTTTGTGCCCAGATTTCTATTGAGACCTCGTCTATCCAGTATGAAAATGATGACCTAATGCGGCCTATATACGGAGATGATTATGCCATTGCCTGTTGTGTGTCTGCCATGCGGGTAGGGAAGGATATCCAGTATTTTGGTGCTCGGGCTAATCTGCCCAAAATCTTGCTACTGACTCTGAATGGTGGACGCGATGAGATGACTGGCCTACAGGTCGCTCCCTGTTATTATCAGGCACCGGCTGGTGAACCCCTAAAATATGAGGAAGTGAAGTCTGCTTTTGATCAAACTCTCAGGTGGTTGGCACAGCAATATGTCGATACAATGAATGTCATCCACTACATGCATGACAAATATGCCTATGAGAAGCTGGAGATGGCTTTGCATGATGTTGAACCGCACCGTTACATGGCATTTGGTCTTGCAGGGCTATCGGTTATTGCAGACTCTTTAAGTGCGATTAAGTATGCCAAAGTCACCCCCATTTATGGAGAAAATGGATTAATTGCCGATTATTATACTGAAGGAGAGTTTCCTTGTTATGGAAACAATGATGAACGGGTTGACAACTTAGCTAAAGAACTGGTAAGCGATTTCATTAACTATTTGCGGATGTATCCCGCGCATCGGGGAGCAGAGCATACCTTGTCCGTGCTGACAATCACGTCAAATGTTGTCTACGGTAAGAGTACAGGCAATACACCTTGCGGGCGTAAAGCAGGGGAACCGTTTGCTCCGGGAGCAAATCCGATGCATGGCCGAGATACGTGCGGTATTTTAGCTTCCTTAAGTTCGGTAGCAAAGATTAATTATAGGGATGCCAAAGATGGTGTGTCATATACTCTTTCGATTACCCCCATGGGCTTAGGGAAAACTGATGCAATCCGTCGTCAAAACCTTATCGCTGTGCTTGATGGACAGTTTGCTCAAGGTGGACAACACTTGAATATCAATGTGTTTAACCGTGAAACTTTGATCGATGCTAAGGAACATCCTGAAAAATACCCTAACTTGACGATCCGGGTTTCTGGATATGCGGTCAATTTTGTAAAACTTACCAAAGAGCAGCAGCGTGAAGTTATTGCCCGGACTATTTTTCAGGAAGGATTGGCGTAGTGATGCAGGGATTGGTGCATTCGCTTGAACCATTTGGCACAGTTGATGGCCCAGGCATCCGCATGGTTGTTTTCCTTAGCGGGTGCCCAATGCACTGCCAATTCTGTCATAATCCTGAAGTTGCTTGGAGCGGACAAGGCCAGCTATATTCTCCTGAAGACGTGATGGCAAATTACATCACTTATCAGTGGTTTTACCGCAATGGCGGAGTCACATTTTCTGGTGGTGAGCCACTGGTTCAAAGCGAGTTTGTGTATGCCTGCGCTCAGCTGCTAAAACAGCATACCTTTGATGGGCAAACTGTACATATAGCTGTAGACACTTCGTTGAGCCACTTTGATCAATGGACTAAGGCATTAGTTTCCTTAGTTGACCTGTGGATGGTAAGTATCAAAGCTATGTCTATGGATTTGCATAAACAGCTCACAGGATTTGACAATAAGCTAATACTAGAGCGTATTCGTTGGCTCAGTGCCCAACAAGTCAACTTGCGTATTCGGTATGTGGTTATTCCTGGATATACCAACACTCCAACAGAATTAACACTTCTAGTGCAGTTTCTTAGATCATTGCCGGTAATACCACAGGTTGAGGTGCTGCCTTATCATACCTTAGGCGTGCGCAAATGGGACAAACTCCAGCGCGAGTATCCATTGCGCCATGTGCCTGATGCTTCAAATAAGGATGTGGCAGAAGTAAAACAGTGGCTGTCTAGGGGTCTGACCCCCATAAATATATTATGACTTTATTGACAAATGAATGTTATAATAATATAATTACTAAGTGTTAATAACATTTTACAACCTAACTATATACAATGAAAAAGGCAAACGTCACGAAAGTGGCGGACGCAAAGCCACGGGTCTAAGGTTATACTGTGCGAGCTATATGAGCAGTATAATGATGATAGCCGGGCTGCCATTGGTGCGAGTATGGCTCGCTTTTTTATCGCAGGTGCCTTTTTCTACATATTTGTAGAGAAAAGGCCTTTATTATTCCGTTTGCTTTTGTCGTTCGCTTTATATTGTAGTTCTTTGTATTAGTTGGGCTGCGCTACTTATAAGACAACAAATAGGAGGATACATAATGAAGGGATTGCGCACGATATCAGCAAAGATCGCATTATTTGGCGGTTGCTTGACGTTTTTCATCTGTCTTGGTTTAGGGTTGCTAGCGTATCAAAATGGTTCTAATGCGGTAATGGAAGAAGTTGAACAAGCCTTGCTCTTACAAGCCGAGGAAGCAAGCAGGTACATAGATAGTTGGGTTGAACAAAGCTATGCAATTCTTGAAACCATTGCTCGCCGGCCAGAAATACAAAGTATGGACTGGAGCTTACAAATAAAAGTCTTGCTGTCTGAAGTGGAACAGTTAGATCAATTTCTGGCGATAGGTGTAGCTAATAAAAATGGATACCTTATTTACACTGATGGTTCATCCGCTAATGTAGCTGACCGTCCGCATATTATTAAGGCACTCAACGGACAGAATGCCACATCAGACCCGTTGATCGGCCGGACTGACAATACGTTGGTGGTTAACTGCGCTGTTCCAATAATCAAAAACAATCAAGTGGTTGGCGTCTTAGTTGGTCGGCGGGATGGGTTGATTTTAAGTGACATTACTGATCGATTAGGTTTTGGGGAAAATGGTTGGGCGTCCATTATTGGTCAGGATGGAACAGTATATGCACATCCAGAACGTGAACTCGTCCTTGCCCAAGAGAACGTTTTTGATCCATCTAGCAGCATGAGCATGGTAGGGGAGAAACTCCTCGAACTGGGTATTGGTAATACAGGTGTGATCAAATATACACAAGAAGGTAAGACAAGGCTGAAGGGCGTAACACCCATTTCTTCCACTGGTTGGATTATGATCACTGGTGCTTTAGAAGATGATTTGCTGGTCAATGTTAAGAGCTTTAGAACCTTCTTGTTCTTGATTTCAACGGTATTTGTAATTGTCGGAATTGGTTTCTCCGTAATTTTGGGCAGGCAGATCACACGGCCATTGGTTGAAGTAGAGAAGGCCATTGAAGCTGTTGCAGATGGTGATTTGACTGTAAATGTTAACGTAAAAACCAACGATGAAATTGGCCGTGTGGCTCAAGCATTGAATAAAACAATTAGAGACATCCGTGAAATAATTTCTTCCTTAGCTGACGCAACGCGTAAGCTTGCTGATACTAGCCGGGAAATGTCTGCGACTACTCAACAAACGAGCGCATCTGTGGAGGAAGTGGCGTCTACTGCCAATCAATTCTCTGCTACACTCGATTCAATGAGCTCCGGTGCACAGGAAATGAGCAGCCAAGTGAATGCTATATCCGAACAGGCTAATGAAGGTAGAGAAGCACTCGATGACGTGATTGGGCGAATTCACAATTTGCGTAATAGCACTCAGAAGCTGGCCGTGGATGTGTCAGAGTTAGGTAATGTTTCTAAGGAAGTTGGTAAAATTGTCAATGTGATTAGCGCTATCGCTGAGCAGACCAATCTCTTAGCGCTTAATGCAGCGATTGAGGCTGCTCGTGCTGGTGAACATGGTCGTGGATTTGCGGTAGTTGCAGAAGAAGTAAGGAAATTAGCAGAGCAGTCAGCTAAGGCTACATCTGAAATTACTCAGCTCATTAACCGGATTCAAGGAGACATTGCTTCTGCAGTATCAGGCATGAATAGTAGCTCAGAACAAGCCGCCCGAGCAGTCGACACCGTTGATAAGAGTGGCAAGCTGCTACACAAGATCCTTGGTGCAATGTCCATGATGAACGAACGGATTCAGGAGATTTCTTCAGGTTTGCAAGAGGTCAATGCAGGTGGTCATGAAATTGCCAGTGCCACCGAAGAACAAGCAGCTTCTGTTCAGCAAGTTGCTGAATATGCTCAAGACCTCGCTGACATGGGTATTAAACTCCAGAAGCTCATAGAGCATTTCAAACTCGCTTAATGAATTACACCACAAATTAATCAAAAAGGGGCAAGATCTTCGTAGAGTAATAAAGAAGACCTTGCCCTTCTCTTTATTAGGGGTCTGACCCCTGTGTTTTCTCGCAGCCTGACGGTATAATCACCGGGGTTATGTTCCAGAACCGATCAATCATAATTTGTCATAGTGAAGCTCACGGTACCCACATCACCTGGAGCGATCTGGACAATGTCCCCAGGAGTTATCAGTAAAGCCTGTTTTCCAGTATTTCGGCTGTGGCTGCCAAATTCTAATGGTGATTGTACCCGAATGGTTGTGTGTGAATAGCTTGTACCTCAATCAACTGCTGACTGACAGAATATGTGGCAGATCCATCTGTTACTCTTATGCTGAAAATGTTCCGTTTTTGACCTGATGTCATATTAGAATTGTCGCTATTGACTTTAACTCTGTTCCAGCCGTGAAGTCAAATTTGGGATGACCAACCCATTTTACAGAGGGATTAATCACTTTGACGTCGTAGTCAATGAAAGTATATTGTACATTTTTAGCAAACGCGGCGATGTTCAGGACACACATAAGCAGGAGAATCATGCTGACAGTAAAAAGTGTTTTCTTCATTAAAATCCTCCATTCAGTTAAAATATAGATTAAGAAACACTCATTTATGGGTTTATCTGACTTTTAAGTACTCATCCCCTCTTTTGGGATCTATGTCTCATTTTTTGTATCCGGGGTAATTGTATGAGAATTGGATTGTTGCCGATGATTCTTATGACTTGCTGTTTCTTATCTTAACCAATGTGATCTGCCAGATTTTGAAGCAAATACTCGTGAGGTTTATCGCATACTCAAAGATAATGGTCGCTTTATTGTTGATGCCAAGCAGCATGTGATCCTCGATGATTATTTCACTGAGGGTGAACGCCACTGGAAGATGAACTGAGAGTGCTCAACTTTATTATTTATGTACTGCGTAAATGCAATAATAACAAAGGAGGTAAATTTGCATGAAGATTGGTGTTATTAGTGATACACATGGTAGTTTGACTGCGTGGCAGCAAGTGCTGTCAGGGCCGTTTCAAGACGTTGATTTAATATTACATGCTGGGGATGTGCTCTATCATGGACCGCGCAATCCTTTGCCAGAAGGTTACCAACCAGGCCAGTTAGCTGAAGCGATTAATCAATGCACAATTCCACTCATGATAGCTAAAGGTAATTGTGACAGTGAAGTGGATCAAATGGTACTAAATATTCCATTGCAAGCACCATATTTGATTACCGATCAACCGTTAGGCCGTATTCTAGTGACTCATGGACACCATTATCTTCCTGAGCAGGCCTTAAAGATGGCAGAGTTTTATAAAATAGATATTTGGATCAGCGGTCATACTCATGTGCAGGGGATTGAGCGACATGGGCAAACTTATTTCGTTAATCCAGGCAGTTGTTCCTTGCCAAAAGGTGAGAATCCACGACGTAGTGTAGCCGTTATCACTGACACGGAAATCAAGTTGATTGATTTGACTACTAATACTGAGTATGAACGTGTAACACGGAATGCTTAATAATGAATCTGATATGGTTTTAGGTGTTTTTTAGGCAAAATAAAAACCAGCGGAATAATCATCCGCTGGTTCAGACTGTCAAAAAAGCCTGTGCTATTCGCATAGGCTTTTGTTTGTATGGTAAGATATAGTAGGGGCTTTTACACCGCTTCCCAGTGAGGTTTTTGAAGCAATCTTCTCTCGTGTTCTCGAGGAAATTGTAAGGCGTGGATATGTTGACGCGAATACGATTTTCATTGACGCTACACACATCAAAGCCAGCGCAAACAAGAAGAAAAGGATTAAAGCACTTGCTCAGGGATGTAGGCATTCAGGGATTGCTTATCCCTTTCATTTTCTTATGTTTGGTCATGAAAATGATCAAGGGTACTATTTCTAAGATGAAACAGTACCCTTGTTTTTCGACAGTCTGAGAGCTAGGCAATCACCTAGCTCTTCTTATATCCCCAACCAGAGTGGGCGATATAGGTATAGTTTCCTAGTTGGAATAATACTTCGCTTTTATTTTCATAAATCGTATTGAGTGATTGTGGCTTGCCATTAACGTCAAAGTACTCGTAGGACCACCAGTTACCAACACTTAAAGGCAGGTAGGTTTTAACTAATCCACCTGATGAAGGAGTGACGTGATACTCTTTTAACTCATAATGGTTTGGATCGCCTTTTAGTGGTTGGAAGGTAACTTTGACTACACCGACATTTGGTGCATACCAGATATCTGTGGTACCGTTGGTGATTTGATTTATTTCGTTAGTATCTGCAACGTAGTTTTGATAGCGTGTATGCAAACAATCATCAAAAGTTCCGCAGGGTACACTGACATGTTCATTGAGGGATAAGACTTCAAAACGCGAACGGACTGGTACATGGGAGTAGGAGAGGGTATTCTTTTCAAAAGTATATCCTACATGGAGATAATCTGATAAAAACGGCTCAATTTTACTTATAAGCCCGATAATGCTGGAGCAATAACGTCTACATTTGCTAAAACCTGGCATGTCGCGCAATACCAAGCCTTGATCTGTCTCATAAAGGGTGGCACAGGAAGATATAAAATCGCTAAGGTTATGGATATCGCCAGACTTAGCTGAAGTCTCCAATGCCTTAGCCGCGCTGAAGGCAAGGGTGTAGGTTTTAGCACTCGTTTCATCATTTAGCAGTTTATCCTTATGGGAAATAACTTCTTTGAAATACCTTAAACCACGTTCAGGTGTGTTGTGGCGATATTCTTCTATGCCGCACCAATATGAACTTTTTGATATTAGATTGATATCGCCACTAGTTTTCGCCTTATCCAATGCCTTAAGATAGTATTCCATGGCTGCTCTCTCATGTTTCATATTGCTTAAAAATCCTGCATAATAGATATATGTGTTGACTATCAAAGCAGCGTCGTTTGAGAGTTCAGCGATTTCAACTTTCTTTTTGAACAGATCAAGGGTCTCTTTGTAAATTTCCAACTTGTGCAAACAGAGGATCACATATCTGCGATGCTTGCAAAGTATTTCCTTCCTCAATAGCTCTTCTAGCTTTTTCTATCTCCTTTTTGATTTTAACAAAAATGTCCTCATTTTTGATGATCTCGCCTTTTTCCACCATAAGCTCAAGCAGCTCCTTTTTAAGTTTTCTTCTACCTGCATTGAGCCTGGACTTAACGGTGCCTTGAGGAATAGCAAGAAGATCTGAGATCTCCTTAATACTGTTGTTGGCAAAATAATACAACAGAATAACTTCCCGCAATTTTTGCGGAAGAGAATGGATACGTTCGTTAATGTAATGGTATCTTTCCTCTGCAACATATTGTTCCTCTGGAGTGATGTCCGGAGCACGATCGCCAATTTGACCTATAGCTATTATGCGATTGACTTGCTTAGCATAATCATAGGCTTTGTTTTTCGCAATCGCACAAAGCCAACTGCGTAATTTTGCTTGATCTCTGAGGGTATGGTAATGCCAATACGCATAGATAAATGTTTCTTGAACAATATCATCTGCTGCGTGTTTGTCCTTGATAATGCTGAACACAGTGCTGTAGACTACCAGTTTGTTATCATTGATGATTTTTTCGAAATATTCCATGTCACCGTTAACCAGGTCTTGCAAAGAAGGGTTCACCCTTTCATGGAAATCGACTCGAGTCATCAATATGTCTGTTAAGAGCAGCAAAAGGTTCAATCAATTAACTAGGTTATGCAATTTTTTCTCCACTTTTTCATAAACAGTATTCCTATGACAATCAATGCGCCTAGATATGGCGAGCAAGCGAAACATCAAAGTTCCACCTTTAGGAATTATTGCGGCTGTCAGACTTAATGTGCCAGGCCATATTAGACTTACCGATAGCCCACATAAAGCGCAGCCGGCAAAGATAGGATGGGGAAGGGACTAAAAACAGTGATCTGATGCAAAAGAGAAACATGCTCTGAACCAGCGGAATAATCATCCGCTGGTTTTTTTATTGTTTCTACCACTCATGGTAGCTGCCATGTTGCTCTGACCACGGCACTAGTGCGGTAGCCATGGTTGTTCTCTTGATGCTGGTAGTCACTAACCCATCCTAGCTGTAGGTCAAACCCAAAATCGACCTGGTTAAGCTGATGAGTAAAACCTAGTTTCACACCATATTCTTGCTCAGGAGTAACTTGCTTTTCCTCATTAATCCAAGGTGTGACGCTAATGTTCCCGAGTCTCTGATAATAAACGCCAAAATAGGTATCGGTATCAATCTGGCTTATGTACTTGGATAACCGCGCATCTATAGCAGTGAGATCATCACCAATTGGGTGGCCAAGGGAATCATCTCCATAGGAAAAGATGTTGCTTTTTATAGCGTTTGAATAGGCTTGATCAGTTACATGGCTGTACTCCAAAAGCAGGTCCCAACCTGCCACAATGGTTTCTAATTCCATTCCCAAGGTGATCGCATATAATTTTGGGTTTTTATTAGTTGGTGTCATGGGGAACTCGTTGACTAGCAGCTCGCCATAGAGTGTTAACCATGGTAAGTGCCATATGCCATCGCCATAAAAAAGAGTGTTGTCATAACTTGTAGGGATGCCTGGCATATATTTGGCGAAATAATAAGGCAATAATGGCAGAGTATAGAAATACAAGTCTCCATCAAATGGATGCGAAAACACAACCGCTTCACCGATGCCCATAGAAAGCCTAGGTGTGGGCTGCCATTTAAGATAATGAATGCCTACTCTTTTGTAATTCTCGTCCGTGCTGAGATCACCATAGATTTTGGAGTAGCTCAGGGTGCGGTAATTAATGGAGTAGCCAACATTAGGAAACGCAGGACCTGAAGGGTGTAAGAATACTGGATTTATCTGGGCAGTTGCAATACTGATCGGCTGCTTGCCAGCAAAAAAACGCAGTTGACTATTGCCAAACTGAATACCAAGCTGTTGTACGTTAACGGTGAAGGGCATTTTGTTCTCCATTTTCCCATGGGCTGCAATGCCCATGTTCAGAGTCAAGTATTGGTGTAAATCAACTGAGGTTATGGCAGTGATAACATTTTCGCCATTCATTAAGTACCACCGTACATCAACTTCTGTGTTGGCTAGTACGGGAGCTGCTGCCATAGTAATTAAAAAGTAAACGATCAGTAATAGCTTAAACACTGAGATGCCTCCTTGCTCTTCTCTCTAAGATACTTTCTCACTTTCATAATACTTTCTGCACACAGGCTTATACCTCCTCCTGTAGGGGTCTGACCCGCGTGATGGCACAGCTATGAAATAGCAAAAATGCCAACAGGCACACTTCACCTAAGGCCTGTTGGCAGATCATATTTTGTCTGAAATCCATTACCAGTTATACAAAAAACCGGAAGACAAGGTAGATGAATAAACCGAGAAGTAGAGCAAACAACATCCTAATTTTTACAGGCAACCTTATCGGTGTCAGCATGTAAATCACACTCCTATTGATTTTCCTTATCCTGGAAACAAAAAAACGCATGGACTAATGTTGCAGTCAACATACGCTTGGTGTACTCCTACGGGGTTAGCTGACGGATTAGGACACCCAAGTTGCCCCTCTTGATTGAACATCAAGATTCACCCCAAAGAGTGGGTCCCCCGCTAGATTATCATCAATTCGGAGATGTTATTATAAGTATCCACGTTTCTAGAAAAAAGTCAAGTTACCTGACGGCTAATTTCATTAAATAACTGGCAAAATATCTTTAGACCTTCTTTTAGCTCGAAATATCAGGTCAGTTTGATATGACATAATCAAGGCAGGGACAATTAAGCTAGTATTTGTTGTGAGTTTATGTACAACAGTGCAAAATATAGTGCTGCTCCACATAAACAGTGGTATCTTTAAAAAATTCGTGGTGATTATTCATAAATTATGCGGAAGATTGTAGCACTCGCTGTTAGTAATCCCACATCGAAGTGTGTTATTATAGAACTGAAATCTAATTTGAGAAAGAAAAGGGTGGGACGGGCAAGCATTTTTGTTAATGTTAAATTGTGTCTAAGAGAGTGCTGAGTAGAAAACAACCTCATATCATTAATTTCAAGAAAGAAGATTGACATTTATGTCACAAAAAGTGAAGTTTGCTTACGGAGATTGTACTTTTGAGGTTATCCCAACGATCGAACACTCTACCTACTCAAATTATCCAGGTTTTATCCAATATGAAATGAATTGCGATTTGGGGTGGATTGAACACAATATCACTTTGGAGTTAGCCTGGAGTGCTCTTAGCAAGCTGGTCCCCAATTTGAGTTTAGCGGAGGTTAAGCGTCTCGGGTATCTTGTCAAGGAAGAAGCGGAACCGAAAATCATCGTCGCAGAAATACTAGTAAAGGAATATCCTGTTCGCTGGCGCCAACAGCTGGGGCTCAGTTGGTCCAGCTGGTTAGCCAGGTTTGATGAAGATAGTGCAGCAGTGGGGATTCGGGCTGATGAAATCGTCAATGATCCGCGGAATCTGCATGCTCTAACCAGCGGCAGCCTTTATTTGCTTGACCGTTTGGATGTGCATCCGCTGTTTCGAGGACAGCACATCGGCTTACATCTGTGTAGGTTTACGCTGAAAATTCTAGCTAAAAATCTTGGAGATATGGTGTTCCTCTTAGCCGATCCTATTGACAGTAAGTACCCTAATGGTAACTACAATACCATTACTGATATTAACAGGTTAGCTGAGTATTACATCACTGCTGGATTTCGTTTTGTACGGGTGCAGCCCGACGAGCAAATATTGCTGGAAGCGGACATTGGCAGCGAATTTTACAATGTGCCTTATTTTGTTAGCGATGCTCAGCATTTGTCAATAGCGTCAGGCATATAGTGTATTGAGTTTGGGCAATCATGTTTTGGTATATGCCTCTGTTCAGTTGTTGCATTTGTGGCAACTGAACAGAGGTATTTTTATCGCTCACTGACAGGTGGTCAATTTTTGGGTAAAATGATAGTAGAAAAAGGAGGGTGACTATGGATTTGCTATTTACAAATAAAGTAGCTGTAGTAACTGGCGGTGCCAGGGGAATTGGCAAAGTCATCTGTGAGGAGTTTAAACGAGCTGGCGCGCATGTCTGCACCATAGACCTACTTCCAAATCCATATTTTGTTGGAGATATTGCTGATGAGGCAACACTGCGTGCTTTCGCTGACAAGGTTATCCAAGATTATGGCAAGGTGGATTTCTTGATTAACAATGCGTGCTTGTCACGGGGTGGAATTGAAGACTGTTCATATGATGACTTTAACTATGTCCTACGTGTAGGAGTATCTGCTCCGTTTATGTTGGCAAAACTATTCAAGGATCACTTTCAGAAGGGAGCAGCAATTATCAATATTTCTTCAACCAGGGATAGAATGAGTCAGCCTAACACAGAAAGCTATACTGCAGCCAAAGGTGGGATTGCAGCGCTGACACATGCTTTAGCTGTGAGCCTGGCTGGGAAGGTAAGAGTCAATTCAATCAGTCCAGGTTGGATCGATACCACAGACAGTGAGTTTTCACAAGCTGATCAGCAACAACATCCTGCTGGGAGGATTGGAACTCCCTTGGATATCGCTAGAATGGTCCTCTTCCTTTGCAGTAATAATGCTAGTTTTATTACGGGAGAGAATATCACTATTGATGGCGGTATGACTAAGCTGATGATTTACCATAATGATTTTGGCTGGACTTATTCTGCTCCAAAATAATTATTAGGGAATCTCTACATAGCATCCTCGTGCACAGGCACGGGGATTTTTTGATTCTGTGCATTGGTCCTATCACCCCTGTTAAATGCTGTACATAATCATATTGTAGGCTGGGACAGAACTTGGGGAGGTGAAATGATGCGGCCTAATCAAGCAGTGGCATTGATTTATGGAGGACCACGTTATCCTGCTATTCGTGGTTGGGTAGGCTATCAAGATGTTCCTGGGGGCACTTATGTCACGGTAAATATTGCTGGATTACCACCGTATCAGCCGGGTAGTCATGATCAGGAACCAATTGGTCCACACGGATTCCATATTCATGAATTTGGGAACTGTGCGGTAGGTGATGCCCAGAATCCATTTCAACAAGCAGGCGGGCATTGGAATCCTGACAATCAACCACACGGTCATCATGCAGGTGATTTTCCTGTATTGTTTTCGTACGATGGAAGATGTTACATGGAGTTTTTCACCAATCGATTTCGAGTAACGGATATTATTGGCCGATCAGTGATCATTCATGAAAACCCAGATGATTATCGCACTCAACCTGCAGGAAACTCAGGGCAAAGGATTGCTTGCGGTATTATTCGTGCTGTATAGAAGTAGCGGCAAACAGAACCATAAACCAAACCAAATAAATGAATATTCTGAAATATGCATTCGAAAAATGGAGCCCCTGGTAGGAATCAAACCTACATTCATTGCTTACGAAGCAATCGTTCTGTCATTGAACTACAGGGGCATTCACTCAAATTATACAACATCAACAGGCAGGTTTCAAGGTGCTGAAAAATGGTTAAATTGCCGGTTAAAAGCGAATTAGCGACAAAATAAGGTGACTTTTGCGGTATTATCTTCATATGTCTCGTTTAGTTTGCAATTAGATAGGAAGGCTATTGATGCAAACAATAGCCTTCCTATTTACATTTACATATCTTCATTCCAATCTACAGCTTATTTATTGACAACTATATGATCTGTCCATAGACGATCCGCAACTTTACTCCATTCCTCCGCGGCATTAACACATTTGCCGCAGAGAGTACGTACGTTTTCGGGGCTGAGCATTTCAGTTGAATAGGCACCAGCTGCTTCTACCATTTCTGCTAATGCTGGCGGATTGTCTAGTAGCGGGCATGGCCGCAAATGATTTTCATTGAAAGGTTGCCGTTCCTTATATTGGGTGAAAAGCGGTGACTGGAGTGCTTCAAGGATTGTTTTTTGGTGAATGTTGGAATCAGCATAGTGAATAAATGCACAAGGTTCGATATCACCATTGGCATTGATATGCAGATACCGTCTTCCACCAGCAATACAACCATTGACATATTCACCGTCATTCCAGAAGTCTAGAGTAAAGATTGGTTTAGTTGACCTGAATTTGCGGATCTGATGGTACATAAACTCACGCTGCTCAGCAGTAGCAATAAGATCAGGTGTTGCGTCAACACCTACGGGCATGTAAGTAAAGAACCACGCAAACTTGGCTCCTAAGTCAATGATGTAATCAAAGAATTCCTCGCTACCAATAACTTCTGTATTGTTACGAGTATAACAGCAGGACACACCATATAACAACTTTTTACTCTTTAATAATTGCATTGCATTGATTACTCTTTGGTAGGTACCCTTGCCGCGTCGTGAATCGGTTGCTGATTCAAAACCTTCAATACTGATTGCAGGAACAAAATTCTTTACTTCGAGCATGGCATCGGTAAATGCATCGTCGATTAAAGTGCCATTGGTGAATGCTAAGAAAATGCAGTCGGAGAATTCGCGGCACAGCTTAAGGATATCGTCTTTGCGAATGAGTGGTTCACCACCAGAGAAGATATAAATAAATACTCCAAGTTCTTGCCCCTGGCGGATAATGTCAGCCAATGTATCATATTCTAGTGACATTTTATGGCCATAATCTGCTGCCCAGCAGCCTGTACACTTGAGGTTACAGGCAGTGGTTGGATCCATGAGAATTGCCCATGGTATGTTGCAATCATATTTCTTCCGGTTTTCTTTTTGACGTTGCCACCCAATGAAGTTCCCATAGATGAGGAAATTCTCGAAGACTTTTTTTCGCACCCCGGGATCAATATCTGTGTACAGACTCATAACCAGCTGGTACCAGTTGCTGGACTTATCTGTAAGCACTCTTTTGGTGGCTTCGATTTGGTTGGCAAACATTTTTCTACGGTCAAAAACCTCTATCCAATGTAATATTTTTGGTATATTGCGTTCAGGATTGCTGTCCAAGTAGGCGATAGCGTCTTTGAGCCCAACTGTCTGAAGCCATTCCTTTGCGGATCCAAACCACTCTTTAGAGGAACTGACAGGCACTTTCTAACACCCCTTCTTCTTAATAATGTTTTAACATATTGTTTAACCGATTATACAATATTGTGAAGTTGGTTTCAAGGTAACAATATTGGCTAGAATTTCCAGTTAAAGGTCAATATTCGCAGTATAAAGCGGTTTCAGTGTTAGAATATCATATTATCAGCTAGTACCAGCATTTTTAGGGTTAACGCTGTGGTTTGCTGATTGCGATTGTTAAGCCTTTTATTCTATATAATGCTTTGATGGTGAAAAACATGACTAATGAGTAACTGTGATTACCTTTATTTACTTTGCAACATACAATGGATGGCAAGGAATTATCTAGAGCGGGGGAATGCTGGGATGCATCCTAATTTAGCAAGAATTATGCTGGAACATACCGTGAGTAGAAAAGTTGCGGAAATAAAAGCTAATCCGCAAAAGGGCATTCAGGGGCTGGTTGAACTTTTGCTGAGTTTAATACAATCGATACCAAAGACAGTGAAGGATATGGTGGCCAGTGCACTGAGGGATGAGGGGAACCCTTATTATCAGATGCTCATTCGTTTGATTATGCAAACTGATCTATCTTATCTGCAGAAGTTTGGGATCAGTCTTGGATATAATAGTTTGACTTTAGGTGTGAAGACAATCCGTGAGTATGCAGCTAAGTATGGATATGTCTTTCCTTGGATGTTACTTATTGAGTTTGGTGTAGATGTTGATGGCGGTAATGATTGGGATGCCTATGCCTATTTACAGGCTGGGGACATTCATAATATAGTAGAACAGGGGAAAGTATTAGGAATATATACGTATGCTTTGTTGGTGCGTACGTGGGATGATCTTCTTGTTGATGTGTTCCAAAAGCATCAGGATTGTGCATTCATCCTCATTTTGCCATACGGGTCGATGCAACGGGAAATAATCATGGCTCTAAGGCAGCAATATAATATTATGTTAGCTTTGGAATCAAGGCTTGATCAGGACAGACAAGATTGGAGCACAAACCAAGAACATCTGAGTTTCAACAATGTTTTACCACTACTGCGGCAGTATGGGATGCTTTATGCTTGCTATACGTTGTATCATGATAGGGTTGTAGAGCCAATCCTTACTGATCAGTGGGTGACTGATATTAACCATTGGCAGTCGGTGTTTGCGTTTTTACTGACAGCAGGAGAGTGTAGCACCGAATGTGCAGTTAATGTTCAGGATTATGTACATCACTACCTCTGGCAACCGCGTTATCCGGTACTGCAGACTGATTTATACGAATGTCTGCGGGTGATCAATCAGTGGATTTTTGGTGAAGGCAGTTGGTGGGGAGTGTTGGGTGTGCAAGCGGACGGTACTCTCCTGGTAGGCAAGCAATCACAGGATGCGGTAGACGGCTGCACAAGGCATTATGTGGATTATTTAGTATATCCAGATTATAATGTGCGGCAGATGCCGCTGATCGAAGTACTAAAGCGAGGGATATGTGGGAGTCAACATAGGGGTCAGACCCCTTAAAAGCAATGCAGAAGCAATAGGAGGATACCGCATTGGCCCAAAGAAAAATCATCGCTCAATTCATTGTGGATTCGGCAACAACTGGCAAGACCATAGCAGCTATTATGAAAGAAGATCTGCATATTTCCAGCAGGCAACGGCAGAAAATTGTTCGAACTAAAGGCATTAAGCTTGATGGACGTGTGGTACACTCGGAGACAAAGGTGCGTGAAGGGCAACTGCTTGAAATATCCTTGCCATATGCTGAGCAAATCAAAGTGCAAGCTCAGCCGTTAAATCTAGATGTTGTTTATGAAGATGCCGATATATTAGTTGTGAATAAGCCTGCTGGGATCATTGTCCATCCTTTGCAGCAAGGCAGTGCCAATCCAAGTTTGGTGGAAGGGGTTGCCTATCATTACCAAAAACAAGGCCTGAGTATTACGCCTAGGCCTGTACATCGTTTAGATCAGTGGGCTTCGGGTTTAGTAATTTTTGCTAAGTCGGCTGAAATGCAGCACAAGCTCAGCCAATCGTGGTCAAAATTTGTGAAAATCTATTGGGTGAAGGTGTATGGTCGGATAGATCAAGGTGGGGAGATTACAACACCAATTGATGGTAAACCAGCGTGCACCAGATATACTCCGGTAGTTGTAGGGGATCAATTTACAACACTTAAAGTGCAGATCTTTACGGGAAGGACGCATCAGATCCGCAAACATCTAGCAGAACTGGGCCATCCGGTGGTCGGTGATCATAAGTATGGAATACAAAGTGATTGTCAGGCTACAGGTTGTACAGGCTTTCCTGACTATGTTAGCGATGATAAGCGATTATTATTGCATTGCTGGCAGATCCAGTTCGAACATCCGAGCACTCGTGAGCGAATTACACTAGAAGCACCCCTGCCATTTTAGGAGTGAGACCAGAGGTCAGACCCCTTGTATTGCGTGAGGAAAGAATAAGCATTAAAATAGATTATAAGTGTTTGAGTTTGTTCTTGGATACGTAGGAAAATTTAAGAAGACGAGGCGGTTAATCATGAATGATTTTATGAGTAAGTATCAACAATGGCTGACGGCATCGTTTATCGATTCAGAAACGAAGGCTGAGCTAGCGGCAGCGACTGAACTTGCGGATATTGAAGATCGTTTTTACAAAGATTTGGAGTTTGGTACAGGTGGAATGCGCGGAATAATGGGTGCTGGTACCAACCGGATTAATCAGTACACCATTCGCAAAGCTACTTATGGTTTAGCCAAGTATATTGAATCTACCTTTGGAGAAGAAGGTAAGTCCCGCGGTGTTGTGATTGCTTATGATTCACGGCTGAATTCGCACGCCTTTGCTAAAGAAGCTGCTTTAGTATTGTGTGCTGCAGGTATTAAAACTTATTTGTTTGATCGACTTCAACCTACCCCTGTACTGTCTTTTGCGGTTAGACACTTGCAATGCATCGCTGGAATTATCATAACGGCTAGTCATAACCAAAAACAATATAATGGTTATAAAGTATATAATCAGCATGGATTTCAAGTAGTTAAGGAAGCAGATCAAATAATTGACTTTGTTAAAGAAGTGACAGATTTAGCTGCTGTCCCTACAATCAATGAGTATGATGCTAGGCAGCAAGGGTTGTTAATTACGGTTGGAGATAATGTGTTAGAACCATTCTTAGATGCAGTTTTATCTCAATCCTTGTTCGCAGATAACAAGGCTAAAGCCAATTTAAAGATTGTTTACACGCCATTGCATGGGACTGGAAATATTCCAGTAAGGCGTGCTTTGCAAAGAGATGGTTTCGGTTGTGTTTCCGTAGTAAAAGCGCAGGAGCAACCTGATGGTAACTTTCCTACAGTGCATTCTCCTAATCCCGAAGAGTCTGATGCGTTATCAATGGCAATAGAACAGGCTCTGGCTGAAGATGCGGATGTGGTTATTGCCACAGATCCAGATTGTGATCGTGTTGGTGTGGCAGTGAAACACGAGGGACAATATGTAATGCTTACAGGAAATCAAATCGGTGCTCTTTTGGTCAGCTTTGTTTTAAGTCGTAGAAACCGCCAGTTCTCTCAAGGCGCTACTATTATTAAGACTATTGTAACTAACGAACTAGGAGCAGATATTGCCAGAAGCTATAGCTTGAATGTGATGAATACTTTGACTGGATTTAAGTATATTGGGGAAAAGATTACTGAATTTGAGCAAACAAAAGAACATGAATTCATTATTGGTTATGAAGAGAGTTACGGGTATTTGGTTGGTACGCATGCTCGAGATAAAGATGCAGTGGTTTCTTCAATGTTAATTTGTGAAATGGCTGCGTATTATCGGCAGGAAGGAAAAACACTGGTTGATGTTTTAAATGACTTGTACCAGAAGTATGGTTACTATTTGGATAGTCAGGATTCATTCACGCTGGTTGGAGTGGATGGAGCACAGCGCATTTCTTCTATTATGAATCAATTGAGAAGGGAAGCCGAAACAGCTTTTCCTAGAGTTGCTCAGGTAATTGATTACAGTCAAGGTGTAGACGGATTGCCAAAATCGGATGTCTTGAAATTTATTATGCATGATGGCTCGTGGATTGCTGTACGGCCTTCTGGTACAGAACCTAAGATTAAGATTTACTATTCGATTAAGTGTCCAGATGAAGATACAGCCCGTGCCCAGCTCGATGTATTAAAAAAGATTGTACGCAATCGAATTGAAACAGGGGTCAGACCCTCATAGGGGTCAGACCCCCCTTTTTATATATATATTATTGAGGAAAATGCGAATGATATCCACACTACCAATTATAGTACCGATGGCACTAAAAATATCAGTGAGTACCACAACTAATAAAATGCGACTTACTTTGTTTTTCCAAAACCCTCTAATACTTGTTACGTCGTCACCTAACGTCATGAAATCCTTAACTTTTGGTTTCTGCAAAGAAGCCTCAACGATACCGGTTAACCAGCCTGCGGTTAAGAAGGGATTAATAGAGCTAATGGGAGCGATAATAAACGCTGTGAGCATGGTGAGCGGATGTCCTAAAGCCAACGCAACACCTAGTGCAGATAGAATACCATTCCAGAGTATCCAAGCAAGGGATTGTTGCGCAGCAAGGGAAAGACTTCTAGTGAGAGTATAACCAATGATGCCGACTATAGTTAAAGGGATGAGCCAAGGAATGATCTTTGACCAACGCTTACGTGATGGTATGCTGTTTAAGCGATTTAGATCGTGTTCAAATTCAATTTGTTTGATGATTCCTGGTATGTGAGCAGCACCGACCACAACTATGATTTTATTTCCAGGAGTAGTTTTGATTTTTTGAGCCATGTACTGATCGCGTTCATCAATTAAAGCTTGTTTAAGCTGTGGAAATTGCTTGTTTAGTTCCTGCAGCACAACTGCTAAAGTATCTTGGTTCTTCAAGTCTTCGATTACAGTTGTGGATACCTTGTTACTCGTGAGCATACTACTTATGATAAGGATGAGAAACTTGACTTTTCCAATAAAGCCAAGACTATTCCAAATACGCTGGAAAGTGACTTGGATATTGCGATCAATTAGAACTAGCTTAGCTCCTACAATATTTGCAGAAATGAAGGCTTGCACCATTTCTTGGCCAGGCATGATGCCAACATTATCAGCTAAGCGTTTTTGAAATGCAGCTATGATCAAGTTGATAAGTAGAAGTATTGCTTTTTTTTGCTTTATTATTTGAAAAATCTCGGTTTCGTTCCATTGCTTTGTATCTATTAGTGCCAGGTAACGTTGCTGGTCAAGCTCAATGCAGACTGCATCCGGTCTTTCATGCTCAATGATTTCTTTTACCTGTTGGACACTGCGTTGAGATACATGAGCTGTGCCAATGAGGATAATCTCTTTGTCATTGTATTGCAGTCTGGTGACATGATTATCCATAAGTTACCGCCTTTTCCCTGAAATTGACCCTTTTAGATTATATGCACCTTCTTAGGGGTCTGACCCCTAAAAGCAGGGATTGGTTGCGAAAACAAAGAATTTTCTGTAGAGGGGGTCTGACCCCCGCTAAGGGGTGAGGGTGTTGCAAAGGGATAAATTTGTGTTGCCAGTAGTCAAATGGGTTGGAGGAAAGCGGCAGCTTTTACCTGAGATTATCAAACATATTCCGGAGAATTTTTCTGTATATTATGAGCCGTTTTTAGGTGGTGCCGCTGTTTTGTTTTGGCTGCAACCACCACGAGCAATAGTTAACGATATCAACGTGGAATTGATTAATATGTATCAGGTTATTAAGAATGATGTGGAATTACTGATTGAAGACCTGAAGAAACATCGCAATGATCGAGAATACTATTACTATCTACGAGAACTGGATCGTGATAAAGATAAGTTCAGAGAGTTGACCCCAGTTGAGAGAGCTTCACGGTTCATTTATTTAAACAAGACTTGTTACAACGGTTTGTGTCGTGTCAATCGTAATGGAGAGTTCAATGCGCCTTTTGGTAAGTACAAGAATCCGAATATTGTAAACGAAAGGATATTAAGGTCTGTTAGCAAATATCTTAATAGAGCGCAAATTGAGTTTTTTAACACTGACTTTGCAGAAGTACTTGACGATGTGAAGAGTGACAGTTTTATTTATTTTGATCCACCATACTATCCTTTGTCTGAAAGCGCAAACTTCACCGGGTATGTACAGGGCGGGTTTGGACCAGAAGAACAGATCCGCTTGAAGCAGGTCTGTGATCAATTGAGCAGCAGAGGGATAAGGTTTTTGCTATCAAATTCAGCGACAGATTTTATCTTAAATCTCTATAGAGATTATTACATCGAGATTGTTCGAGCTAAACGAGTGATTAACTCCAGAGGTGACCGGCGCGGACCAGTATCCGAAGTTTTAATACGCAATTATTGAATTTAAGTCAAAAACTATAAGGCCAGGGTATCCTGGCCTTTGTTCTACTGATTAGTTGAACGTTCGCATATAATCGTTGCTTAGTAATCTTTGCTTAGCGATCTGCCGAGCAAATTGAGTAAATTTTATGTGCTTCCACTGGAAAAGCAATTGTATTGTCATCCAAATATTGACTTGGTATCTCAACTCCATCGCAGTATATCTTGTATGTTGAGATTTGCGGGTACTTGACCTTGACAACTCGAGGTTCAGAAGCTTGACTTGGGTTATTTATAGGCAAAGGTAAGATTTGGGCTTCTACCAACTTACCTGCTGCCCAGTTGATCGTTATTTCATAATTTCCTCGAGCCTTTATGCCTTTAATGGTTCCTGAAGGCCATTGGGCTGGCAAGGCCGGCAAAAGTCTTATTAGGCCGCCATGGCTTTGCAACAGCATTTCATTGATACCTGCTGTTCCACCAAAATTACCATCAATCTGGAATGGTGGGTGCGCGTCAAACATATTGGGATATGTTGATTTTCCCAGCAGCATTTGTAAGTATTTGTAAGCATTCGCGCTATCCTGAAGGCGCGCCCACATGTTAATAATCCACGCACAACTCCAACCTGTATGACCACCTCCGTGCGATAATCGCCGTTCGAGTGTTTTGCGTGCTGCTTCAGCGAGAACTGGTGTATTCTCCACTGAGATCTGATCAGCAGGATATAAAGCGAACAGGTGTGAGATGTGACGGTGTCCTGGCTCTATCTCTGGATAATCTTCCAACCATTCGCGAATAGTACCTAGGCTCGTTGTTTGAATCGGTGGTAATTTTTCGAGGATCTGTGCTAATTGCTGACAAAAATCTTCGTCTGTTTTAAGAATGTTTGCTGCCGCAATACAAGCAGTATATAATTGCCGGATAATTTGTGTATCCATGCTTGGTCCTGCACACAGTGCAGTCCGGTGTCCATCGGGTGCGATATAAGAATTTTCAGGAGATAAACTTGGGCAAGTGACTAAATACCCGTTTTTGTCTTCTACTAAAAAGTCAATAAAGAACTCAGCAGCTTCCCGCATTGTGGGATATGCTTGCGCTAAGAAGGACACATCTAAGGTGTATTCATAGCGTTCCCACAGGTGTAAGCAGAGCCATGCAGCGCCCATTGGCCAGTAAGTGGAAACGCTCCATTGGTCTTGTGGTGAGGCATCTGCCCAGATGTTTGTATTGTGATGGGCCACAAATCCTCGGCAGCCATAGAGGTCACGCGCAATCTTGCGACCGCTTTCTTTGAGCCGTTCAATAAGCTTAAATAATGGCTCATGGCATTCAGACAAATTGCATTGCTCAGCTGGCCAGTAGTTCATTTCTGTATTAATGTTGATTGTGTAACGGCCTTTCCAAGGAGCTTGCATATGTTCATTCCATATTCCCTGCAGGTTTGCAGGTAATTGGGCATCAGGTCTGCTGCTTGAAATTAATAGGTATCGGCCAAATTGGTAGTATAAAACAGCAAGTTCAGGGTCGTCAGTACCTTCGTTTACCCGCATTAAGCGTTCATCTATTGGCAATTCACCACTATTACTGCTGCTATCCAGGGTAAATTGTACGCGATTAAATAATTCCTGGTATTCCTTGATATGATCAGCCTTGATTTGTGCATAACCTTTCTTTTCGGCAGATTGCAAGCGCTCTTGACAAATACTGACAGGATCAGCATGAGCATAGGTACTTGCAGCTGTCAGGTATATTGTAACTTCTCGTGCATTGTTGATTACAATATGATCGGATTCATATGTAATTTTACCACCGTAAGAAAAATGCGCTTTGACTTTGACTTGGGTGCAGAATTTGATTGTGCCATTACCGCATTTGCCATACATCATTAGCGTGTTTGGGATTTCTGTAGTGGTAATATAGTCATACTGCGGTCTTGATAACTTGATGCGCAGATTGAACGCGCCGCGAATGCATGACAAATGAATTGCTAAAACTTGGTCTGGTGCTGACACTAATGCTTCGCGGTAATAGTAATCGTTGCCCATTCTATAACGTGTTGTAGCAATAGCTGTTTCCAAATCAAGTTCCCGGCGGTAGTTGGTGTATGTAGGTTGCTTGTGGTCGAATTCGAGAGTTAAATCACCTAGTGTTTGGTATGAGCCTTGATCATTTCCCCTATAGGCAAGAAGAGCCATTTCATCGGCTTCTTTCAATTTTCCTGCGAAGATAGCCTCTCTGGTTTTTTCTACAAGATATTTGGCATATGGTGCAATGTGGTGATTTGGTTCTCCATCCCAGATAGTCTCTTCGTTAAGTTGAAATCGGTCTGTATCAACTCCACCAAAGACCATTGCACCAAGTTTTCCATTACCAAGCGGTAGGGCTTCGTTCCAATCGGTAGCTGGCTGTTGATACCAGAGTTTAAGTTGACCTTTTTTTGCCTGCTGCATAACACTAACTCCTTTCTTGTTTGGGGTCGAGGTCCATGGGGTCAGACCCCAATTACATGTTTGACCCATCTTGCGTGTTCTATGGGGTCAGACCCCTACGCAAGCAGGTAATAGTATTGATCTGCTAGGCTTAAATGTTGCACGTCCCATTCACGCTTCGGACACTTAATAATTTTATAAGAAAATTGCAAGTCCTGCACAAACTGGTCAAAATCTGCATCATACCAAGGAGGTGTCCAAGCACCTGAACGGCAGATGTGGATGTAGCTGATTATGTTTGTTCGTTGAAACGACTGCTTATGTCCTAATATTTCAAGTTCGTCGTGAGATATGTATTCGATATTAAACAAGCGGTTGATTTCCTCAAAGTATTCAGGTGTTTCATAAGTGAAAGGGCTATAGATGATCGAAGCACTTTTGATTAGTTTATCTCGAAACAGTTTACCTAACCAATTGCCACAATTAACTTCATAGTCTAATGAGCTGAGACCACCATAACCCAGGTCAGCATGGGCATCAAATGAGTATACGTGTTCACAGCTATAGTGTTTGGCAATGTAATATGAAAGCTTGTGTGAGTCAGAAACGAACACATGTGGTTTACTATCAATAGTGAAAACACTTCTAATTTTTGTCCAAAAATTTTTAACGTCGGGAGAGAGAAAATATAGGTGCATAAGGTTTATCCCTGATCTTTGCGATTGTAAATAACGTTTGTACCATAGGTCTAAAACTGTTCTTTTGTTTTCAATGAAAGATAATACCTGGTGGTTCTGGTCACTAATGAAATAATCCCAATCAATAGATAAGAGAGTGTGCGGCATGTGGACATCACCTGATAAAACCTGATGATAAAGAGTTTTCGCTAAATGTTGTTCGTGAGTTTTTATTGGGGTCTGACCCTCATGCAAACCTTCACAAACCTTCATATATTAAACTAAAAGGTGTACAAAAGGAAGGAAATGACGTGTTAATATAGAAAATATAAATATAAACAAAACATTTCGGCTATGATATCAATTTATATTTGATTCTGAATCAAATCACGAAAATAGCTGTAGTAACTGAACCAGGCATATACGAAACATACATGAAGTATATACGACAACCACTGCTTATTTGCTACCAATTTGGAGAACACTAGTTGAAGAGCATGCTGCGAGATACTACATATCACTGTTCAATTGCGAAAGCTAGCTTCTAAAAAAATAGAAATTAGAAAAGGAGATGATATTTATGGGAAGACTGGATGGTAAGGTGGCTTTGATCACTGGTGCAGCAAGGGGGATGGGTGCAGCTCACGCTCGCCTATTTGTTGCTGAGGGTGCAAAAGTGGTGCTCACGGATGTTCTTGAGGATGAAGGAAAAGCAGTTGCTGCTGAACTAGGTGAGAATGCATGCTTTTTCAAGTTAGATGTAACATCGGAGTCGGATTGGCAACAGGTTGTAGCTGCAGCTGAAAAATGCTTTGGACCAATCAATGTCTTGGTGAATAACGCAGGTGTGGTGATGAACAAGACAATTGAAGAAACATCATTGCAAGAATATATGCGGATTATAAACATTAACCAAGTTGGTGTGTTCTTGGGGATGAAGTATGTTCTGCCATCGATGCGCAAAGCAAAGTCAGGATCGATCATTAACATCGCATCTGTTGCTGGCTTAAGGGGCATGGCATACTGCAGTGCGTATTGCAGTTCTAAGTTTGCGGTCCGCGCACTTACCCAAACAGCTGCATTGGAGTTCGTTCCTTACAACATTCGAGTCAATGTAATTCATCCCGGAGCCATCGAGACACCTATGACGACGGTTGATGCTAAAGGAGTTGCTGAAGAGTTTGTAAAGAATGTTCCGCTCAAACGGATGGCAAAACCTGAGGAGGTTTCTACTTTGGTGCTCTACCTGGCATCAGATGAAAGCAGTTATTGTACAGGTTCAGAGTTTGTTGTTGACGGTGGAGCCATGCTGGTTTAAACTCATTAGTTCCTCTCATCATATTTATGTATGAAGTAGAAATAGAGCAGGACAAAAGTAATCGTACCAAGAAGTATAATGGTAATGCAATACCACTAAGTTTGGATACAAGAAATGAATAGATTAGTGGGGTTGATGGGCTGCAGATTGAGGAGCAGGCTAGAGAATTTAGTCTGGTACTCTGATTCTAGCATCTGCAGCCCATTTTGTGGTTGCGACTAAACAAATATGTGGATTATGGGGTCAGACCCCGACCCCAAGTTGATGGGAGGATTGTACAGTGCATTTCGTTGCTCAGGGTGAACGCGTTGGTATTAGACACATTACGATGGGTGATATACCTTTACTTGCTAAATGGTGGAATGATGGGGAAATTATGGCACCAATGGGTTTCCGTCATGGTATGGGTGTGACTGAATTTCAATTACAACAACGGTTTTCAGCAGAGATTAACGATACCGATCCATTTCGTATCAGCCGAAGATACATAATCGTTGATCGTCAAGCGACTAATAAACCAATTGGTGAACTTGCGTATGGTGAATTGGACTTTGAGCACCATACTTGCCGCATCGCGATCAAAATTGGTGAAAAAGCATATCAAGGCAAAGGATATGGGTATGAATCGTTGTCGGTTTTTATAGAGTATCTCTTTGAACACTTCAGCTTACGCAAAATCGAGATTGACACGTTAGCAGATAATTTACCTGCGTATTACTTATATAAAAAGCTGGGTTTTATCGAAACGCGTGTGGAAAAGAATTATTGGACGGATCCGGATGGCGTTGCTCATGATTTAATATTTATGGAAATGACAAGTGAGCAACGAAAGCAAAAGTAGAAAGCAAAAACATAGAAATTGTTAGGATGGTTGACGGAAAGCATAAGAACCGTTGACATAAGCTTTGCACGTTAAGAGGCTTGAAAATACTATGGGGGGAGGTATATAATTATAACGGGCATAATTTTCGAAATAAAAAAATAAGTAAAGCAATAGCTAACACATGTAGCAATATAGAAACAAAATCGCTTTTAAAACATTTGCTTTTTTGCTTTTGGGGGGTCTGACCCCCCAAAAGAAAACCCCCAAAAGGAGGTTTGGGTATGCCGCGCAAGTTACGTACTTGGTTTCCTGGTGCGGTGTATCATATTACCTGCCGTGGCAATCGCAGGCAAAACATCTATCTGAACGCGCAGGACAAGCAGGTATTTTTAAATTATCTGCTAGAAGTAAAACAGAAATGCAAATTTGAGGTGTTGACTTATTGTTTGATGGACAATCATTATCATCTCCAGCTCGAGACTAGCACGATTGAGATTAGTAGGATTATGCAGCTGCTGAATACTAGATATGCTATCTACTTCAATAAAAGATATGAGCTTGTCGGACACCTCTTTCAGGGAAGATATGGTTCAGAAATAATAGACTCCCATACTTATATGCTGGATGTCAGTCGTTATATACATCTTAATCCTGTTAGAGCAGGAATATTTCGCTCCCCTGGTGATTATGTATGGAGCAGTTATTTAAATTACTTGGGTGTGAAAAATGATGCGTTAGTCAATACTGAAAGAATTCTCAGCTACTTTGATGGTCATGATTCACTAGCTTATTGTGAATTTGTTGAAGCAGGGTCAGACCCTTGAAGGAAGGGCTTCGAAAGAGAAGGATATTTGCTGTAATTCTGGAAATATTGGTTAAAGATTACACCATAAGGTTGGCAAGGAGTATGTTGACAGGACTATATCTATGAAAGATATTTGAATGGGGTGATTAACATGAAACAATCACAGAGAATTGTACTCTTGAGTGCAATTGTTTTATGCTGCCTAATGTTGAGCGGATGTGTGCCTGGAGATGGCAGAAACACTCCAGAAGAACCTGCGGGATTTTTCTGGGGCATATGGCATGGCTGGATTGCACCCATATCCTTAATCTTAAGTCTATTTAACGATTCGTTTAGCATCTACGAGGTTAATAACGCAGGATGGTGGTACGATTTAGGATTTTATATGGCAATTATTAGTGGTTTCGGCAGCATATCGCTATTTCGTAAGGACTGAACAGACTGGTACGGACTGACCGAGTTCGTAAAGACTAAACAAATTAACTGACACCCAAATACAAGTAACACTAATCATACGTAGGTGATTGTAATGGAAAAAATAGTAGTAACGCGAAAGATTCCTGGCATTGCTTTAGAGTGGACAAATAGACAATTACCAGGTGATTGGGAAATCTGGATCAATCCCAGCGAATTCCCCTTAACCCATTCCCAGTTGATTGCCCATGCACATGATGCCACAGCACTATTAGTTTGTGGTGATGTAATTACTGATGAGATTATGGCTCTGCTCCCACGACTGCGAGTGTTGAGCAATTATGGTGTGGGATTAGATAATATCGATTTAGAAGCTGCTAAGCGGCGAGGAATTATTGTAATGAACACACCCGATGAAGTAACTTATAGTACCGCTGAGCTGGCAATTACGCTGATGTTAGCTTGTATGCGCCGTATTGGTGAAGCAGATCAGCTAGTGCGGAGTCATAATCCAATTCCTTGGACACCAACAATCGTAATTGGTCGGAATCTGCGGAATAAAACTCTGGGCATTGTAGGCTTTGGCAGAATTGGCCAGAAAGTAGCGCAAATGGCACAGGCGTTTGATCTAAACGTGATTTATTATAGCCGCACGCGCAAGCCTGAAGCAGAACAGCGCTTAAATGCTCATTATTGTGAACTTCATCAATTACTAGCCACAGCAGATATTGTATCCTTACATGTTCCGGGCGGACAAGCGACTCATCACCTCATCGGCGCAGAACAGTTGCGCTTAATGAAGTCAGATGCGGTATTAATCAATGTAGCGCGGGGCACTGTAGTTGATGAGCAAGCTTTGGTCAGAGCACTAGCCACAGGACAGATTGCCGCTGCTGGACTAGATGTGTATGAAAAGGAACCCTATATTACTGAGGAGTTGGCCAAGCTACCAAATGTAGTTCTCACTCCCCACATTGGCACAACTACATGGGAAACACGTTTAGCTATGACAGAACGAGCTTTCCAGAATATATGTGAAGTATTGCTGACAGCTGTCAGCCACTAAGTAGGCTTGGTTAAATCCCAACTAGGGTCTATTATTGGTAGGGGATCACCTAACTGAATCTCTTTGGTCGTGATTTTACAGCGGTGACTAAGAAACATTACCCCGTTTTGCCTTGCAGAGATCCAAGCTTGGGCAAAGAGAGGATCGATGTGCGTTGCTGCTGAAACGGCTATTGCATCATTACGCTGCACCACAAACAACACTGCAGACTGATAAGTACCTGCTTGCGTTAACCTGGCAAGAGTTTCAAGATGTTTGCGTCCCCTGACAGTGACAGCATCGGGGAATAACCCAATATGATTTTCAACTAAAGTAACACTTTTGACTTCAAGCAGCATTCGGTCGTTTCCACGTTGTAGTAAGAAATCAAAGCGGTGTTCATTAATGGGGTATTCACTGCGTACTAAATCCCAGGCAGCCAGATCAGGGATCGCCTTGTTGGTTAGAGCCTGCTTGATTAAAGAATTTGGTAGAGATGAAACCAAAGATACAAGTGTATTCTCTGTGCTTTCAACCAGAACTGCAGACCACTTGGTTTTACGCTGTGGGTTTGGTGTGGGAGCCAGCCACAAGCGACAACCAGGAAGCAGCAGTTCCCGTAAACGTCCAGGATCTGCTAAATGTGCTTCAACAATATTGCCTTTTTGCTCGCCATTGACGATTTCACAGCTGATGATGAAACGATTAAAGCGCTGCAGGAAATGAGCTTCAACTAGATCCTTGAGTGGTAAGGTAATATTCAAGTTATCGCCCTTTCTTAATATTCTACGCATAGTAGGTGGCCTTAATCACCAAAGGATCCCCAAAGGAGGTATCGCTTAATGGCAATTCTTGGTGGATTTGCTGTACCACACCCACCACTGATAATTCCACAGATTGGTAAGGGTGAAGAACAGCAAATCAAAGGTACGATCGATGCCTATCATCAGGTTGCACGAATGATTGCTGATTTACAACCCGATACCATAGTAGTGATCAGCCCTCATGCACCGTTATATGCCGATTACCTGCACATTTCACCTGGAAAGGTTGGTTATGGCAATTTTCGCAGCTTTGGCTGTCCTGATCTTGAATTCACTGTGAAATATGACACCCAGTTTATTGATGCACTGGTTCGGTTGTGCGAAGATAGCAATATTCCAGCAGGAACCTTGGGAGAACGTAGCAGCGAGTTGGATCACGGCAGCATGATCCCACTTTACTTTATTAATCAATACTATCATAATTACTCCTTGGTGCGTATATCGATTTCTGGATTGCCATTTCTAACCCATTTTCAGCTGGGAACCTTGATCACTAAAACCAGCGAAAGGTTAGACAAAAGGGTTGTTATCGTAGCCAGCGGGGATCTTTCACACAAACTCAAAGCATCAGGGCCTTATGGCTATGCTAAGGAAGGACCAGAGTTTGATCAGAAGGTAATATCTGCTTTAAAGAATGGAGACTTGTCCCAGTTACTAATAATACCTGAGCCATTGTACGAGGCAGCAGCAGAATGTGGTTTACGCTCGTTAATCATCCTAGCAGGAGCCTTAAACCAAAAAGATTTCCAAGCACAGCTGCTGAGTTATGAAGGCACCTTTGGGGTAGGCTATGCAGTGGCATCTTTCATTGTGACTGGTGAGTCAAACCACAACTTTGCGCAAATATTGGAGCATCGAGTACACACAAACGAGGATGAATATGTTGCTTTAGCGCGTAAAGCTCTGGAGTATTATGTTCAATATGATCAGATATTGCCACGTCCTGCTGATCTAAGCGCGGAGCTTCTCAACCAGCGTGCTGGAGTGTTTGTATCGCTACATATAGGTGACCAGCTACGTGGTTGTATCGGTACCATTAAACCGACAACTAAGTGCATTGCTGATGAAATTATCCGAAATGCTGTGCTAGCTGGTTGTGAGGATCCTCGCTTTTACCCTGTACAGCCAGATGAACTTCCGTACTTGATTTACAGTGTCGATGTCTTGACCAAGCCAGAACCGGTTCAGTCACTTTCCGAACTTGATCCTAAACGTTATGGCATAATTGTTAGTTGCGGGAATCGGCAGGGATTATTGCTTCCTGATTTGCCAGGAATTAACGACGTGTCTCAGCAGTTAGAAATTGCTTTGCGCAAAGCTGGAATCGCTGCACATGAAACATATAAGATTGAGCGTTTCGAGGTGGTGCGCCATACATGAGAAGCATATTTGCCCGATCTGTCCACATCATTGCTCACTAGCTGAAGGTGCAGTTGGGTTTTGCCGCGCACGGGGTAATGTGAATGGAGAGATAAAGGCTATCAATTATGGGCTGCTTACAGCGGTTGCGTTGGATCCCATCGAGAAAAAGCCATTGCGTCGCTTCTATCCAGGAAGCTACATTTTGTCTATTGGCAGTTTTGGTTGCAATTTACGCTGCCCGTTCTGTCAGAACCATACTATTTCCATGGCAACAATCAATGATGTGCCTGTGCGGTTAATGCAGCCCCACGAGGTAGTGACTCTGGCTCATGTATTGCAAAAGCAGGGTAACATAGGGATTGCCTATACTTACAATGAGCCACTGGTTGGCTATGAATTTGTTGTGGATTGTGCTATGCTCGCACGCAAGCATGGTTTGAAAAATGTGCTGGTAAGCAATGGCTACTGCTGTGCCGATCCTCTCACAAATTTACTTCCATTGTTGGATGCTGTAAATTTTGACTTAAAGGCATTTTCTAACGAGTTTTATCAAAAACTGAGTGGTGATTTGGAGACGGTGAAGCAATCGATCCAGTTAGCAGCTGAGTATACTCATGTCGAAGTTACAACTTTAGTGATTCCGCACGCCAATGATAGTGAAGCGGAGATTCGAGCGCTAGCTCAATGGTTAGCGTCTATCAGTAAAGATATACCTTTGCATTTGACTAGATTTTTCCCCCAGTATCATATGACTGATCGCCCACCAACTAGTATTCAGCATCTCCAACGATTGGCTCAAATAGCACGACAATCGTTAAACTATGTTTATCTAGGCAATTGTTGAGGAGTAAAGAGATTCGCAGTAAGAATTCCAAAAGGATGCAAAAAGTTATGCCAAAGCATTTCAAAGCTTTGGCATAATCTTTACTTAGACACTGAGCAAAGGTTGACCTGGTCTCCAGTTTGCTGGACATAAACCACCAGTTTGTAGTGCTTGTAGGACGCGTAAGACTTCATCAACATTACGGCCTATATTATTATGGTGCACTACTGAATATACCAGCTCACCTTGGGGATTGATAATAAATAGACCCCTAAGGGCTATTCCTTCGTCCTCAATCAGTACACCATAATCCCGCGAAACTTTATGATTTGTGTCAGCGGCTAGTGGATAATTCAAAGTGCCCAGACCATTGTGGGCCCGCTCGGTATTGATCCAAGCTTTATGCGTATAGATAGTATCAGTCGAAACACCGATTACTTCAGCGTTAAGTGCCTTAAACTCAGAGTAACGGTCGCTAAAAGCCGTGATTTCAGTAGGGCAGACAAATGTAAAATCCATGGGGTAGAAGAAGAGCACGGTCCACTTACCATTTTTTATGTTTTCCTCTAAGCTGACACGTCCAAACTCTTTGTTCGGCAGCACTGCTTCCATTTCAAACAGTGGAGCCGGTTTTCCCACCATGCGCTTATCAGACATATGTATCTACCTCCCTAGCAATCTTGTTCTAGGGATAGTGTAGCAATTTTAGTTATCTTTGTCAATAATGATTATCATTACTAATATTACAAAGGTGTATGACCCTTGTTCAAGCTAGCCATGGTAGTATTTTTGTTTTGTCGAGAACAAGCTGCAAAACATAGCTTAAAAGTATGAGGTGAACAAAGTATTTTGCTAGCCAGCAGTCAAAGATCAGAACCAATCGTAGGCAGCAGTTATCTTTGCCTAAAGCAATACACAAGCGCAAAGGCCACAACATGTATGTTGTCAAAAAGAACCCTGTACCAAAAAGACTGTAATGTAATGCCGCTTTAAGATCGCCAGCAAATAAAGCAATAAAAGAGCGAGTTCCTCCGCAGAGTGGGCAGCGAAATCCCGCATGTGTTAAGCTTCGAATTTTGCTAAAGATAGAATATCCGCTTGCTAAAATAGACGATGCTTGCCAATAGCCAGATAAGTAGAAATAAGCAGCGCATGCTATACCAATTCCAGTAAAAACATAAGCACCATATTGCTTGTTTTTAAATGGCAAGTAACGCAAAATCCAGCGTGGACACAAATCTAGCATAGGTATTATTTAGAAGAACTCCCATTCGCTTACTACTTTACCTTGGTTTAACTTGGTACCAATACGGTAAGCGTCAATCATTACGGCAATCCAAATCGGTATACTCAGTACTCCGCCGCTTATAATCGATAGAATAACCTGACCAATGATAATAGCAATACCTTTCCAAAGCTGACCAAGATAGATCTGTCCCAAACCGGGAATTAAGCAGCTAAGTAGTGTAGCTGTTCCTGGGCTTTTGGGTATATTGTCAGTGATCACGCGTCTGCCGCGAACAAGCTTGATACCACAGTTTATGCAGATTTCTTGCTTTTCAGTCGTTGGGCTGCCACATTCCTGACAATACTTGGTATCATTTAAAGGACTGACTCCACATTTCATACAATATTGAGCCTTTTCATTGACTTCTGCTCCACAATGTCTACAGTACATACACCAACCTCCTATAGATTAGTCATGTAAACGCTGCTGATTTGACATTGCAATTTTGACAAAACGTATCTCCTATCCTATGCTGAAGTTCCTTTTCAAATTTCTACGTTAAATGCTTCTTACCTTTAAATACCGACGAGTTTTTGTACTTGAGCATCTCTGGACTTTATCTTCTATAAGTGATATGATATAATTTGCGTTGTATCATATATATTAAATTATGATCGGAGTAGACTTGAATGTTGGGTAGTGTATCTCAACCACAAAGAAAAATTGAAGAACAGCGACAATACCAGCAGCAAGTTTTTGCTCTGGATTTAGTGGAACCTGGTGACGAAGAAAATGATTATGGCAAGTACGAACGTGTGACTAAACATCTGCCACCAGGGGTAACTTCCAAAATGCTCTATAAAGATGTCGTGCGCATTGCGTGGCCTGCTTTTATTGAATACATTCTCACCCAGCTGACATCAATGGTTGATATGATGATGGTTGGACAGTTAGGTTCTTGGGCAATCACAGCTGTTGGCTTGACAACACAGCCTAAGTTTTTGATGTCCACAATGTTCATGGCCATGAACGTTGGTGCAACAGCATTGATTGCGCAAGGAAAGGGTGCAGGTAATCAGCAGCGGGTCAACCAAGTTTTGCGTCAAGCAGTTATGTTGACTTTGGTCTTGTCACTAGCAGCATCGGTATTTGGTTATATCTATGCTGAGCCATTGATTAGATTTATGGGAGCTCCTGATGCTGAAACACTGACAGGTGGTACCAAGTATTTTCAGGTACAGATGCTTGGTATGGTCACTCTAGCGCTTACTAGTACATTTACAGCTGCTTTACGAGGTGTTGGCAATTCACGCGTTGCTATGTCTTATAATTTGGTTGCCAATTTCGTCAATGTTGTATTTAATTATTTCTTAATATATGGTAAATTTGGATTCCCCAGGCTAGAGGTGGTTGGCGCATCCATAGCCACGGTTATAGGTCAGACGGTGGCCTTTGTGCTGGCTCTAATTACCGTTATGCGCGGTAATCACTATGTTCATTTGCGCCTGCGTGATGGTTTTAAACCAGATGTTCCCATTTTAAAGGGGATTTTCAATGTTGGTATGCCAGCTATGGTTGAACAGCTGGTGATGCGTGCTGGACAGATCGTTTTTGTTAAAACAGTTGCTACTTTGGGGACTGTTGCCTATGCGACGCATCAGATTGGTATGAATATTCAAGCGTTGTCATTTATGAACGGGCAGGCATTTGCGGTCTCTGCCACATCCTTGGTAGGCCAGAGCTTGGGTAAGAAACGGCCAGATATGGCTCAAGCTTACAGTCGACGTACTAGGTTCCTTGGTATGATTATTTCTCTAGTTTTAGGGGTAATTTTCTTCTTCTTTGGCGAAAACATAGTTGCACTTTATAGCAACGAGTCAGAAGTTATAGTTACTGGCGGGCAGATTTTAAAATTGGTAGCATTAGTGCAGCCATTTCAGTCATCCCAGTTTATTCTGGCAGGTGCTCTTAGAGGGGCAGGCGATACTCGAGCTATTGCTATCATCACCTCTATTACCGTAATGCTGGTTCGTCCCGGCTTGGCTATGCTTGGCGTATTTACATTTAACTGGGGATTAATGGGTGCTTGGATCGCTTTGGTTGCAGATCAGGTGCTCCGTTCAGCGTTGATCCTGCTGAGATATAACTCTGGTAAATGGAAAAGGATCAAAGTATAGGGACGTATATGGACGTGATCTACAACTAAAATGATAGTAAAGAACTGGTGAAATTTATGGACGAGTGCATTAAGCCGTTGTTGGAGCGAATAGATGCATTGCTGCGGAAAACTATTACCGTGATTGTTGCGATTGATGGGAATAGTGGCGCTGGGAAGACCAGCTTAGCAAATCAACTGCAGCAGATTTATCCAGCCAATGTATTCCATATGGATGATTTTTTTCTACGACCGGAACAACGCACCGCAGCGCGCTTACAAGAGATAGGCGGTAATGTGGACTATGAGCGCTTTAAGGTTGAAGTATTGGACCAGATTGGAAAAGTTGAGCGGTTTATGTATCGGAAGTTCGACTGCCACACCGGTAAATTAAGCGCCCCTATAGAAGTAGTTGCCAAACCACTCAATATAGTCGAAGGCGTATACAGCATGCATCCTACTTTGGTTAATCGGTATGATGTAAAAGTCTTCCTTACAGTTGACAAGGAGCTTCAACAGCAGCGAATTCTGATGCGTAATGGTCCGGTAATGCTGCAGCGTTTCATAAAAGAATGGATCCCTTTGGAGAATCGTTATTTTCAAGCTTATAGTATCAAAGAGTTGAGTGATTTTGTCTTTTCAATATAACTTCCAGTTTTTGACTGTCAAGCATCCCCCGTATTTGTATTTGCATGTGCGTATTCTGTTTTAAAAGGATATGTTAGCAATATGCATAGCTGAGATGGTATCAGAAATGGGGATAAAAATGAAGCAATATACATATTTATTGTTTGTTGTCGTGTTAGCGCTCAGTTTTAGTGGCTGTATCAATACAGATCAAGCACAGATCAAAGAGAATATGCTTGCTTTACAAGCGGTTCAATCGAGTGCGGACTTAGCGGATATTGCTGCTGACGAGGTAAATAGTGAACTCATTATCAATTTTAATGGCGAGGAAATATTCGCATATCGACAGACGTTCTCCAACAAAAAGCTCTATGACTTTTTGAACCAAACTCATAACCTCGATATAAACATGCAAGAGCTTATTAAACAAGCGGTTGATAATCAAGTTATTACCGTGCGTGGCAGAACAGGTGAAACTCTCAGCACCTATACTTCACACTTATCAATAAATGCAGCTGGAAGACTTTATGAACAGATCTTTTCGGTTACATTAAAAACATCTTGGCAGAAATGCAAGGACACATGGCTGCTTGTCGGATTAACAGTTATACTTGATGGCCAAGCCCGAACCAGTTAGCTTTTGCACAAATTGGTTCGGGTTTTTCCAGATTAGGTGAAATAATAATAGGTTAAATTACAACGAATTCTAGTATATTAAACTACTAATTGTTTTCTGTTAAATCGGTATAAAAATCTAAAATATTCAAAGGAAATCTGATTTTTATGCAGAATAAATTGAATGAAAATTATTTATAAAGAGGATGATTGCTATGCAGATTCAGTATAAATTGAAAGATGAACAGGATCAACCTTTGACCCAGGATGTCGAGGGAGACCCAAAGTATTCCGATGAACAGTCCTTGGATTGTGTTAAAAAAGTGGGTACACGATTGTCGCTTCTAGCGAAAAATGGAGATGTGGAAATCATTCGTCAGGTGATTGCTGCAGGTCGGCCGTTTACGCTCACTCCTGGGCCAGGTAAGAACTTCTTTGAATTCATTTATGTCCTCTCAGGAAGATTCCTCCAGACAGACAGCAATCACGAATTTGGCCCTCATGATTATATTATAGCGGAGGATCTCGATCATAAGGTTTATTTTCATACTTTAACCGAAGTCACGCTTTTATGTGTCTCCAACCAGCCAGTTTTCCAACAGCAGAAAAAGAAGATATCCAAACTTAATAGTATACTTGAAAGTATTGATCAAGAAGGTTTGTCTTATTTGATAAACATGGCTTGTAAACTAGGATTTGCTTTGGGTTTAGATGATGAACAGGTGTTTCAGTTGAGTTTTGCAGTCGCACTTCACGATCTATGTGAGCAATCAAATCATCGTGCTAACAGTATTATAAGTAATGAACTTATTGCTGAAACTCTTGATGAAACTGATTATGAACGTGTCGCCGAAATAATAGTTCAGCATTATGAACGTCATGATGGTAAAGGTCATCCTTATGGATTGACTGGTGATGATATTCTGATCGAAGCACAGATTCTAGCAGTCATTGATGCATATAATACACTTATGAAACTTGATGGATTGTGTCCTGCGGCTGCGTGTCGTTATTTGGAAAGGGAAAAGGGTTTCGCATTTTCACCACGCGTTGTAGACGAATTTTTGAAAATAGAGAAAAATGTCAGAAAAGAAGAAGGAGTTTTTCAAATAGTTGTCGAATCCTGATCAAACCAAAGATCAGGAGGTGATTAAATGAAACGGACTCTCGCTTTATTATTAGCACTTGTCATGGTTTTAACAGTCACCGCAATGGTCGCAGCTACCGATGATCCAATCGAGGTTGGCGGTAATGTCAGAATCCAAAACGATCCAATCGAGGTTGGTGGTAACGTTACAATCCTCAACGATCCAATCGAGGTTGGTGGTAACGTTACAATCCTCAACGATCCAATCGAAGTTGGCGGTAACGCCCCAGCAAATTAAAGTTGGTGGTAACAAAACGAAGTTCAAGACCTGCTCAAAAGCAGGTCTTGTTCACTATATTCATTAGGAGGCAAAATTCATGCAAGATCCAAGAATCAAAAAAATGGCAAAGAATTTAATCCACTACTCATGTCGACTTCAACCTGGAGAGAAAGTACTCATTGAATGCAATGGCTTAGAAGTACCATTGGTAACTGCCTTAATTGAAGAAGCTTACACTGCTGGTGGTTGGCCTTTTGTACAGATCAGTGATCCTCAGATTACTCGTGCCTTGCTCATGCATGCTAATGCTGACCAGCTAGATCTAATGGCTCAATTTGATGCAGCAAGAATGGAAGCGATGAATGCTTATGTGGGCATTCGTAGTGGAAACAACAACAGTGAGCTATCAGACGTACCTGCTGAGAAATTAACACTGCACAAAGTGCATTATAATCAACCAGTGCATGGGAAGATTCGTGTACCCAAAACTAAATGGGTGGTATTGCGGTATCCCTCACCAGCAATGGCACAACAAGCAGGTATGAGTACCCAGGCGTTTGAAGATTTCTATTTCCAAGTGTGCAATCTGGATTATCAACAACTGTCAAACGCTATGGATCCACTTGTGGAACTCATGAATCGCACTGATGAGGTACGGATTGTTGGACCTGGCACGGATCTCACTTTTTCTATCAAAGGTATCCCCGCTATTAAGTGCGACGGTCGAGTGAACATACCTGATGGTGAAGTTTTCACCGCGCCTGTGCGTGATTCGGTCAACGGTGTTCTTACCTACAACACTCCAGCTCTTTATCAGGGGACAACTTTTACTAACATTCGTTTTGAGTTTAAAGATGGTAAAATTGTTCATGCTACTGCAGGAGATCAGACTGATTTGTTAAATACCATTCTTGATACTGATGAAGGTGCACGTTACATTGGTGAGTTTGCTATTGGTGTCAATCCGTTCATCCTAAAACCAATGAAAGATACATTGTTTGATGAAAAAATTGCAGGCAGTTTCCATTTTACACCAGGTGCTTGCTATGATGAGGCTTCAAATGGCAATCATTCCAGCATTCATTGGGATTTAGTTAATATTCAAAGAGCTGATTTCGGAGGAGGAGAAATGTACTTTGATGGTGTATTAGTAAGAAAAGATGGGCTCTTTGTGCTGGAAGAATTGCAAGCATTAAATCCTGATTCTTTTTGAGTTCATGGTATTGACTTTTCATTAAACACCTGCTATACTTTTAAATTGTCGGGCGAATAGCTCAGCTGGAAGAGCACCTGCGTCACATGCAGGGGGTCACAGGTTCGAGCCCTGTTTCGCCCACCATGTAGCAGGCGTGCGGTAGTAGCTCAATTGGTAGAGCATCGCGTTGCCATCGCGAAGGTTGCGAGTTCGAGACTCGTCTACCGCTCCATATGCCGATGTAGCTCAGCAGGTAGAGCACTTCCATGGTAAGGAAGGGGTCACCGGTTCGAGTCCGGTCATCGGCTCCAGTATAATTATGCGGAAGTGGCGGAATTGGCAGACGCGCAAGGTTGAGGGCCTTGTGGGAGCAATCCTGTAAGGGTTCAAGTCCCTTCTTCCGCACCATAGTGGAACCGTGGTGTAGATGGTTAACACGCCGGCCTGTCACGCCGGAGATCGCGGGTTCGAGTCCCGTCGGTTCCGCCATTTTTTTGTACTTTTTTAAGTATTTTGTATCAACATATATTAGCAATAGTAGATTGAGTACCGCCCAGATAGCTCAGTCGGTAGAGCAGAGGACTGAAAATCCTCGTGTCGCTGGTTCGATTCCGGCTCTGGGCACCATCTTTGCCCCCATCGTCTAGCGGCCTAGGACACCGCCCTTTCACGGCGAAGGCACCGGTTCAAATCCGGTTGGGGGTACCAACTTTTTGAACTATCTAGATTTAAAAGGGATCCAGGTGGATCCCTTTTTGCGTTCACTTGCGCACTTGATGTATGTGTACATAAACCACGTGTCCATTTTATCTTTCGCCAATGATACGGACTTCTGGTTGAAGGTCAACGCCAAATTCTCTTTTGATTGTTTGCTGAATATGCTGAATTAGATCTAGCACATCTTGAGCCGTGGCTCCGCCAGTATTGACTATAAATCCAGCATGTTTGGTCGACACTTCCGCGCCGCCAATTCTGTATCCTTTAAGGCCAGCGGCTTCAATCATTGGTCCCACATAATGGTTAGGAGGGCGTTTGAACACACTACCTGCACTAGGCTGGTCCAAAGGTTGACGAGCACGACGCTGCGCTTGTAATTCGTGCATTTGCTGAAGTATTGCCTGTTGATCACCTGGTTGCAAACGTAGTTTTACTTCAGCCACAACTACCTGTTCAGTTTGCACGCGGCTGCAACGATATGAGTACGTAAATTCACTTTTATCCCATACACCAGTTTCAGTGGCAGTAACCCACTGTATTTGCTCAACTAAAGGCCCGATTTCGCCACCATATGCGCCTGCGTTCATGAAAACTGCTCCGCCTAAACTTCCAGGTATACCTACAGCAAATTCAAGGCCTGTCAAACTGTGTTTGGCTGCGAGCTTACTGATGGAGCTGAACAGACATCCTGCGGTAGCTATTATTACTTCACCTTCGACGCGTGCATGAGCGTAGTTATCAGCTATTTGAATGACTAAGCCCCGAATTCCTTTGTCAGTCACCAAGAGATTGGAGCCATAACCAATGATTGTCACAGGAAGCTTTTCTGATTCAGCAAATTGAAGTGCTTGCTGAATCTCGGCAATGTTTGTCGGACGACAGAGCAAATCTGCTGGTCCTCCTACACCAAGAGATGTCAGATTTGCCATGGGATAATCTCTGATAAACTGCATGGATTTAGCTCCTTCCGTTCCACTCTCCTTTCTATTATACGCGAAAATAGCAAAAAAAAGGCGGATGATCGCCTTTTTTGGTAAATTATTTGGTTGGGCGGTGAGCCGTAATGTAATCGGTAGGATCGAGGTAGTACTCGAGTACCTGAGCTTTAGTCCATGGCTGACCGTTAGTGCGTGGCCAAGCATTTTGTGGCAGGTATTGTTTGCGAATCTCAAAGTGAAGGTGGGGTGAGAAGGTGTTGTTTGGGCCTCGTCCTACAGTACCGATTAACTGACGCCTTCCAACAATCTCACCTGCGGAGACATATCGTTCTTCAAGATGAGCGTACTGTGACCATACTTTACTGCCATTCGGCAAATGATGTTCAATGAGAATAATGTTGCCTTGGGCTGTATTCCAGCCAGAAAAAACAACAATACCATTTGCTATACTATATACAGGTGCACCCCAATCAGCCATTGCCGACCCTAACATATTCCAATCTTCACCTGGATGCCAGGAGTTACTGTAATTGCTCCACTCTAAAAAATCATAACCTGTCACACCCCAACCTTTGCCATCACGATCACCGACGGGAAAATCAAAACCATCAGCGATAGGAGTTGACGCTGGTGTAGTAGGTGTCGACGTGCCTGACCCCGGAATTGTTACTAATGAATCGCAGCCGCTGAGGCACAAGGTGATTAGAATGCCGATGATAAGCCACTTTGCTTTATGTTTCATCATGCACCTACTTTCTAGCTATACTAATAACTAACATAAGTAAGTGATTATAATTTACCATACAGGGCAGTAAGAGTCAATAATGGTGAATCTTGGTTAGAATATGTCTAGATGAAGATGTAAGACGAAGATGTCAGATGCTGATGTCTAGATGTAAGATGGATGAGAGGAAACCACGTTTGAAAAGAGAAACTATTTACACGAGGGGAGGTAGGTTTGTGAATACAAAGAAAATTACTGTGGCAATCATTCTTGGCATTTTCTGTTTCGTTAACAGCATGGTCTTTGCGCAGGGAACATCTTTACCATTAACACCAAATCATCCATACGAACAAACAGTGCAATTAGCACCCGCAAGCCGTTATCGGATAGGGATGAACGTAAGATCCAATGTAGCAAATGCCATCATATCCATTTCGATAAAAATGTATGATGCTGGTGGTGAGCAAATTGCTATCTCCCAGGTTCAAAGGGGGCTGGGGGATCCTGGACGCTGGTATACGATTGGTATCGAATTTGATACACCTACAAACATATCAACTGCCAAACTGCATATTACCACTGGGGATGCTGGTGAGTACTGGTGGGATGCCCTAGAGATCACACAATTAGATCTGAGTCAGAGTGCGATCCGCAAATTTTGGGAAGATAAGCTCGCTGTGTATGGACAGGTCTTTACTGGATTGGTCGTTGATGCACGTGGGTTAAATGTGGGCAGGGGTATGAGCCCGCGAGTATGGTCAGAATCAGGACAATTAATCTACGGTGGTATCAATGCCAGTTATGACTACCTACAGCAAGTCGGTTTAGTAAGTTATGGACATGAGTTAACTCCTGAGCTTCTGCAGAGAATCGCTGTTGACCCAGCTTATCCATTGGCTGTCCCGCTAGTTGTAAAAGCAGTTGGGGTAGTTGAGCCTACACGAACATCCGTAATCATTAGTGACGAAGCTGCTGAACAGATATTGAAAGCCCTGGCCGCCTATGATTTTCTTGCACGTTTTGCAGTGATCTTTTTGATTGATTAGCGTGGAGTAAATCCAAACAGTATTGGAGGTTTATTTATGATGACATGCAATCTAGAGGAGATCCTGGGACAATTAGCAAACTCATTGCAAACCAATAGTAATCTCAGCAGCTTTCAAGTAACAGTTGGGTTTGATGGATTTGTTGATGAGATAATCGAAGTGGTGGATAAAAGACAGTCTGTATCTAACTATACCAGGCTCGAGACAATTTCTGATTTTGGCAAAAGAATTCTCAACTCCGCAGGCTTAAGCACTAACATCGAGTTAGTACCTAGATTAGTAAAGTTAGGGGGTAATGGTCCCATAATGGCCAATGCCTTGTCAACTATGGGCCAACAGATCTCCTATATCGGTGCCTTGGGGGCTCCTGAAATTCATCCAGTTTTCAAAGACATGGTTGAACGGTGCCAAAGAGTGTATTCCATTGCTGATCCAGGCCATACAGATGCGCTGGAGTTTAATGATGGTAAAATCATGTTAGGAAAACTCACTTCGTTATCAAGCATTACATGGGAAAAGCTTACTGCTACAGTTGATACTCATATCCTAGCGGAACTTTTCACACAAGCAGATTTGGTAGCCACTGTCAATTGGACGATGATTCCCTACATGAATCAACTGTGGGAGCAGCTGCTGCAGTTTATTGCTCAACAGCAGTTCACCAAAAAGCCGATTCTTTTTGTGGATCTTGCGGATCCGCAGAAACGCAGCCAGGAAGATATCTGTGCGGCTATGCACCTGCTTCATGCATTTTCACCATATTACAACGTAGTTTTGGGCCTGAATCTCAAAGAATCAGTTGAAATTGCCAACGCTTTAGATATCCACCTCGTTCAAGAGCCTGACCAGTTTGTACTGCAAGAAGTGACAGAAGCAATCGCGGATAAATTAAAGTTATGGTGTGTTGTCGTGCATGCAACCAAAGCGGCTGCCGCTGTACGTAATGGCGAATATCAAGAAATATGTGGGCCATATTGTGAGAAACCGAGGTTGACCACGGGAGCTGGTGATAACTTCAATGCTGGCTTCTGCTTGGGTCTCATGATGAATTTACCGTTAATCGAAGTCCTCGCATTAGGTGTTGCGACTTCTGGTTTTTATGTTCGCCGTGCTCACAGCCCTTCACTAACAGAATTGCATAGATTCGTTCAAGAATGGCAGCAAGGACTTTGTGATTAGTTAAAATTGCAGGAGGAAATCCCCTTTCACTAGCGAATTAAGAAACAAGATTTGCAAGAAAGGGGATTTTCAGTGCTCGACGTCACACTTCGGACTAGAATTAGTATTATCCTATTGCTAGGCGTGGTAATGGTATCTGTCTATTTTTGGGTGAATAGGCCTGGCGCATTGCAAGATGGAGTTTACACTGCTGTCAGCAAAGGTTTTGGCGGTGATTTAGAAATAGCAGTTACGGTAGAAAATGGAAAAATGACAAAGATTGATGTACTCCAACATCATGATACAGAAGCAATAGCGAAACAAGCGTTTGAGAAAGTGATTCCGGCAATTATTGAAGCACAAAGTCCAGATGTTGATGTGGCTACTGGTGCTACTTTCACGAGTAATGCTATAAAAGAAGCTGTGCGGACTATTCTGCTGGAAAATAGATAATCTAGTGATTATCCAGGCACGGATTGGTTAAACTAGTGATAAATCAGAAATTGAGATGAATCATTAGAGTAGGAGGGACACCGTGCCTAGCAAAGAGCAAATGCGATTGGTAGGCCAAACATGCAGTGAGTATGAACAGGCAGCTGAGAATCAAGTTCGCAGCTGTGAGACTTGTTTGCATTGGGCCGGCGATCGGTTGATGTGCGAGTTAGATATATTTCTTGAACAGCTAACAAATCTAGATCAAACTTAAAAAGCGGTGTAAAACCGCTTTTTATGCATTTATTGATATATAGTTATATATGATCTTCTTGGAAGAAAGGATGAGTGTCTGATGCGGCAGCAGGGAGAAATCATCAAAATTGAAAATGGTCAAGCGTGGGTTAAGTTTGCTAACCCTGGAACAGCTTGTGGCAATTGTAAAGGCTGCATACGCTTATCCATGCGTGAACTGAATGAACCTAAAGTGCTGCAGGTTAAGCTCACGATTGCTGCTAATGTAGGTGATAAAATCTTAATCGAGTATCCGAGTAAGAACCTCTTTCAAGCTATGCTGCTCTTATATGGTTTACCATTCCTCGGTCTATTTTTAGGTTATTTCTTAGCTTTCTATTATACTAAGAATGATGCCACTTCTGCACTCACAGCAGTTGTTGGATTAGTCTTAAGCGCTATAATCGCCAGGATTATCGTCAGACGGATTGACAGTAAGCTGGCGCAACCGCAGATCGTGTCTAAAGTGTGTCAACAGTCGTAAGCTCTGCTTCGTTGATGAACCCCGCCAATGTAGCGCCTAGCATCGTCAAAATTCCAGCAACAAGCAAAGTCAGTGTCCTGCTATAGCTCATGATCAAGCCAAAACCGACTGGTGCTAGTGCGGATCCAAGGGAGCGCACTGAACCATAAGCAGCTGCAACAATCCCTCGTTGATGATCAGAGACACAGCCTATAATGAGATAATTGAGAGAGGGCAAAATTAGCCCCATACCAACTCCAATAAGGGCAACCATACCATAGAGCAAAAATGCTTGTGGTAAACAGGTGGCAGCGATTAGAGTTGAACCATTGAGAAAAAGGCCAGCGATGATCGTTTTTGGACGACTGAAACGCTGTAAGTATCTGCCGGTTATAATGGCGGTGATAACCATGCTGATTATCGGGATTGATAACAGTAAACCACGCGTAAGGCTGGAAATATGCATCTGCTCTGCCATCAGATCAGATAGAAAATAGAGATTTCCAAACCAAATAAACACCGTGATTAAAGTGCAGATCATTGCGCACACCAGTGATCTGCTCTTTTTATGCAAAATTTCCCAGAGGGTAAGAAAATAGCTTCTAAGCGATTCACGCTTAGTCGTACATTGAGGTTGAATTTTAAATAACAGCAATCCAATGATGGCAATAGCACAGATTATTGGATAAACGAAAAACGGCAGGTACCATAAAAGCATTGCAGTGGCAGTACCCAGCAGAGGACTGAGTAGCTTACCTGTTGAATTAGAAGCTTCCAAAAGACTAAGGGTTTGAGCGCGTTGTTTCCCAGTACAAATATCTCCAGCATACGATAGAGCCAGGAGGTTGGTGCCACTCGCGCCGATACCTTGGATAATGCGAGCACCAAGCAGCAGATAGTAATTACGTGCCATGCTGCTGATTCCTGCAGCTAATCCACCTAATCCGTACAAGCTCAATGCAGCTACCATCACTGGTATACGGCCACAGCGATCAGAGAGAAAACCAGTGAAGGGGAGCATGATGGCTGTTGGAACAGATAAAGCGGTGATCAGCAACCCCGATTGAACCTTGGTAATTGCCAATTCTGATTGAATCTGTGGCAGGATTGGAATAATCATCGAGTTACTTAATGCCCATACAAAAGGAATCATCAACAATGTAATCGTTAGAGAACAGTTTTTGATACGATCGTTCATGAATTATCCACCAAGCTTATTATGGGGAGCTGGTGTGGAATTATGCGAGAATAATCGCTTGAGATTATTGATGGTGCTAGTGGCTGCCATCAGCAAACAATCAGCCAATGTTAAAGCAATCATTGCTTCCACAACTACCACTGCTCGTGGGACAATCACCGGATCGTGCCGCCCTGTGATTTGAACCTCGATGTTATCACCTGTGATAGTTGCGGTTTTTTGCGTTTTAGCTATACTGGGTGTTGGTTTGAAATATACTCGCAGAATCAATGGTGAACCATCGCTGATACCACCCAAAACACCACCAGCGTGGTTTGTGGTTTTGCTAAGTTTCCCGTTTTCCCAATGGAAACAGTCATTATGTTCACTGCCAGTCATGGTAGCTGCTCGGAAGCCGCTACCTATTTCCACGGCCTTAACTGCGCCGATCGAAAAGAGGGCTTGGGCAAGCAGAGCGTCCAGTTTAGCAAAAACTGGTTCACCTAGGCCAGGTGGTAGATTGCTTACTACACATTCAACCACACCACCAACCGAATCATGTTTGGCTGCGTATTTTTTAATGTACTGCTCCGCAGCAGCTGCTGCTAACCTGTCTGGCATTGCCAAAGGGTGAGAATAGATGAGATCTGGTTCAAAACGATCTGGGTTAATGGAGATCTCACCAATGGCATATGTATAACCGGTAATCTTGACATCAAACTGGGCCAATAATTGGCGAGCTACCGCGCCAGCAGCAACTCGTGCAGCTGTTTCACGACCTGATGCACGGCCACCTCCACGGTAGTCGCGAATCCCATATTTCTGCCAGTACGTACAATCCGCATGCCCAGGTCGTAAGATTTCAGCCAGATGGTCATAATCTGCGCTGTGCTGATCTACATTGCGAATAATCAGTGAAATTGGTGTGCCCGTAGTAAAACCTCGAAAAACACCAGAAAGAATTTCCACCTGATCCACTTCTTTCCGGGATGAAGTATAAGCCGATTTACCTGGGCGCCGTCGCTCTAAATCAGCTTGGATCATCTGCGGGTCAAGAGCTATTCCCGCGGGACAGCCATCAATTACTGCTCCAAGAGCTGGGCCATGAGACTCTCCCCAGGTTGTTACCGTAAACAGCTTACCAATGGTCGAACCTGCCATGTGCATACCTCCCTAATAGGTTAGTTTCATCCTACAATAAAAGCCACTTTCCTGCAAGTTTGCTTGTTGAGGAAAATGGCAGTTTAACATTTTCTCATTTAAAACCCCTTGACTAGATCCAGGTAACTATGTATAATAAATCTTGTCATGGCGGTGTAGCTCAGTTGGTAGAGCATGCGGTTCATACCCGCAGCGTCGCTGGTTCGAATCCGGCCGCCGCTACCATATTTTTTCGAAAAACCCTGGTATTATACCAGGTTTTCTTTTTTTTCAGCGAGGTTGTTTCGACAGCGTTTATCCCCTAAATATGATATGTTTATTCATAATAATATCGTGCTACAGGGGATGATGCTTGTGGAGCACTTTGAATCAACCTCGGCCAAGTACAGATTAGTTCCGCTTGAGATTAAACAACGTAAGCGGAAAAGCCGCACTTTGCGCCTGCCCATAGCATTAGACATCCCGTGGCTGACAGTTCTGCTTGGATTTTTCTTGGCTCGCGCTCTGTTGTTGGACGAGCTGTTGCCTTTTGGCATTGCTTTTATCGCAGCTGTTTATAGGGGTTCTAAACCCAGGCCAATGTGGGCTCTTCTCGGGATTATCATTGGTTATACTTCGCTTGCGCCTTTTTCGGACCTTTATCCATATCATGTTGCCACTTATCTGCTCTGGTTTGTCGGAATCAATCGTAAATTAAGGCAAAAGGATAGTTACTGGGTTTTTTGGATTCTGTTTGCGTTATTTGTAGTGAAGTCACCGCTGACAATAGCAAAAATTAACGCAAACTATCCTATGCTATGGTTTGCAGCAGCAAGTGAATCAATTATTGCCATCGCTGCCTATAATACATTCAGTGATTTTATTATCAAAAAACGTGTATATGTGCTGGAAACCAAAGAATTTCAGCTAGGGCTTTTGCTCATCGCTGCTTTATTGGGTGTGGAGCTTCAAATAGGAGAGTTGTCCCTGCGCATCATGCTCCTTTGTTATCTTGTGCTAGCTGCTGCGCGGATTGGTGGGATAAAGCTGGCTCTCATGGCTGGCTCCAGCTTTTCTTTGATTAGCCTGTTACTGCAGTTACCGCTTGAATTAGCCATATTAGTGGTAGTCGTAGCTGTTTTCGCAGGCTTTTTTGCGCATTTACCGGCTGGTCTGCTATTGGCTGGCAGTGTTGGTTTTCTCTTGACCTTTGGCTTACCAGTAACAGCTGATGCAGTGCCATATCTGATAATGCTGGCTATTGCTGCTATAGCGGTATATTTAACCCCAGCTAGTAAATTACGGCAAATGGAACGGTTTATTCCTGGCACAAAGAAGTATCAGATCAGGCAAGCATCTCATGCTGCCCGGGCGCAGGTAATTCTGGAACAGCGAGTTGATCAGTTTTCGCAGGTATTTTCCGAATTGGCTGCTGCCCTGGGGGGAAATCCCTTTGTAGCGCAGCAGCTAGAAAATTTAGCAGAGGTTATCCAGCATCTAGGTACTGAGTTCAGTACTCAAGTAGAATTTGCGGAGGCAGTAGAAGCTAAATTGTGGGATCTTCTTGATTCTCCTGATTTAGAAGAACTAACAGTCTTGCAGCAGCGTAACAGCTATTATATTGCCGGTAGGCTCGCCAGTCCGTGTGGTGAACGCTGGTGTGACCATGCTGCCCAAGTTTGTGAACAGCTTCTAGGCAGCCATTTTACTGTTGTGAGAAGGAATTGCTTGCTTACTGGCGAATGTGGATTTGACATTTGCACTAAAGCGCGTTATGTTTTAGATGTCAAAACAGCAAAAGTGGCGCAAGCCAAAGTATCAGGCGACAGTACTACTGTCTTTCCTTTGTCTGCCAATCGTGTCGGGCTATTAATTAGTGATGGAATGGGTACTGGCGAGCGGGCAGCAGAAGAAAGTATGGCTACAGTAAGACTATTGGAAAAGATGCTCCGCATTGGTTATGACCCTGAAGTAGCGGTACGAGTTATCAACCAGACATTACTTGCTCGCAGTAGTAATGATACATTTGCCACTATTGATTTTGCGGTCATCGATCTGCAGGCAGGGAGAGTGGAATTCATCAAGATTGGTTCTGCCCCGAGTTTTATCAAACGTAATAATAGTATTGAAGTAATTCAAAATCATGCTCTTCCGATTGGTATTCTCAATCATGTTGAGGTGGAGCCCGAAAGGCACCTGTTATGCGAAGATGAATTCTTGATTATGGTTACAGATGGCGTATTGGATGCAAAGCGCGACGCTGTGGATAAAGAAGCTTGGTTTGCTCATCTGATCCGGCGTTGTCATTATACCAGTTGTCAAGACTTAGCCAACTATCTGTTAATGCAGAGTATTGAAGCTGCTGGTGGAACCATCACAGATGATATGATGGTTCTGGTAGCCAAACTAGTGCGTTATGATCCAGAAATTTATCCTTATCAAAGGAGTTAGTGGTAGTGAAATATGACTTACTAAGTGAATTTGCTGCCAATATTCAGGTCCGTCAACTGCTGAACAGCAACGACAAGGTGCTGGTTGCAGTAAGTGGCGGACCTGATTCTATGGCCTTATTACACTTACTCTATCGCTTGGGGACGGTTTCGCTGGGTGTATTTCACCTTCATCACCAGCTAAGGGCTGCAGCAGATGAAGAAGCTGAGTATGTTGCTCAGTACGCTGCGCAGTTGCAGCTGCAATGTCATCTTTATAGGTATGATGTAGCCCGCTATGCACAGGAGCAGAAACTGTCTGTCGAAACAAGTGCTCGAGAAATCCGCTACCGGTTGTTGCGTGAATGCATGGAAAAATATGGTTATACAAAAGTTGCACTTGGACATCATAAAGATGATCAGGCAGAGACTGTATTAATGCACTTGATTCGCGGCAGTGGATTGACAGGTCTGTCTGGTATGAAAGCACAGCGGGATTGCTTTATTCGCCCGCTTTTGCCCTTCAGCAGTGAGCAGATCCTGTCCTATTGTCATGCTTTTAACTTGAAATATTACCATGATCATACCAATTTCAGCACTGAATATGCCCGCAACAAACTGCGGCTGGAGCTGATACCTTTAATTGAACGCGAATACAATTCACAATTCCGCCACCACTTGGTACAGCTGGCTGCTATCGTAGAGGCTGATGATAGAGAGTTAACTGAACAGACCTTGCAATTGTTGCCTAAACTAACTTATTGGGAATATGGAGTTCTGCATCTACGGCGCGAAGAGTTTAGCCAGCTATCCACAGCTTTTCAGCGGCGTGTGCTCCAAATGTGTGCCACATCTATTAGAAATAGTGTACCATGGTATTCGTTGGAGCATATTGAGAAGTTACGAGAATTAATTGGAAATCACAACATTTTCACTTATAAATTACCCCAATTAACCGTATATGGTTTAGCGAACTCTATAATGTTCGGCGAACCTGAATTGCCTGCTTGGGAGCCAGCAGTTCTTCCCGTACCAGGTGAACTGGTTTTGGGAAACTATCACATTAAGTCAGAAATACTCGCTGTTGGGGAAGATATTACCACACATGCAAATAGTGAAGACTTTGACTATGACCAGTTAAAGCTGCCGTTATTTGTCCGTAAGCGTCAAGCTGGAGATCAGATGTGTGTCTTTGGACAGCACAGCGCCAAGAAGCTTAAAGACTTGTTGATTGATGCTAAGGTGCCACGAATTATTCGCGATCATATCCCCGTTGTGTGCGATCAAGAGGATATTATCTGGGTATGTGGCATTCGGCGAAGTGAAAAAGGCAGAATTACTTCAACCACCAAAAAAATACTGCGGCTGACATTGGAGGGTATGAATCATTGCCATAATAATTAGTCTATGATATAATGAATAAACATGAGCAATCCATAATTTGATTGTCTTAATATGTTATGGTGTTGTGACTTTTGAAAGGAGGTCGTATTTTGCATAAATTTTTACGACAACTCAGCCTATATCTACTAATTACCATAATTGTAGTCATGGTAGTTCAAGGGATGTATCAAACGATTGATCCTGTCAAGCAGTTAAATTATACAGAACTGAACAATTATATCCGTAATAACAAAATCGAGACTGCTTATTTAATAGGTGAGCAGGATATAGAGGGTACTTTAAAAGATGGAACCAAGTTTAAATCGACTGTTCCTGCAGGCAAGATGGCAGAACTCAGTGATTTGCTAATAGCTAATAATGTCGATGTTGTAGCGCAAGCACCACAGGGCACCTCATGGTGGGTTGCTTTGTTACCAAATGCGATCACCTTAATTGTTTTTGTTGCAATCTGGTTGTTTATTCTCAATCAGATGCAGGGTGGTAACAATAAGGCTATGTCTTTTGGCAAGAGCCGCGCTCGCTTACACACAGAAGACAAAATCAGAGTGACATTTAATGACGTGGCTGGTATTGATGAAGCTAAGCAGGAACTGGTGGAGATTGTAGAGTTCCTAAAACAGCCTAAAAAGTTTGCTGAGCTGGGTGCTAAGATTCCTAAGGGCGTCCTGCTTGTTGGACCGCCAGGAACAGGTAAAACTCTACTGGCACGGGCAGTTGCAGGTGAGGCTGGTGTACCTTTTTTCAGCATTAGTGGTTCAGAGTTTGTGGAGATGTTCGTGGGTGTCGGTGCATCCAGAGTGCGCGATTTATTTGATACAGCGAAGAGGAATGCGCCATGTTTAATTTTTATAGACGAGTTGGATGCAGTTGGCCGCCAGCGTGGTGCTGGACTAGGCGGTGGCCATGATGAGCGGGAACAGACACTCAATCAGCTGTTGGTAGAAATGGATGGTTTTGAAACCAACTCTGGCATTATTGTCATGGCAGCCACCAATCGCGCTGACGTTTTAGACCCTGCATTACTGCGACCAGGACGTTTTGACCGGAAGATTGTGGTTGATCGTCCTGATTTGGAAGGCCGGGAGGAAATTTTAAAAATACATGCCCGCAACAAACCGCTGGTGGGTGTGGATTTGAAAGTATTGGCACGCCGGACTCCTGGATTCGCTGGTGCTGACTTGGAGAATTTATTGAATGAAGCAGCAATCCTTGCAGCCAGAAAAGGTCAAAAGAAAATTACCATGACTGAATGCGAAGAAGCGATTGACCGTGTGATTATGGGTCCAGAAAAGAAAAAACGGGTGTTGACCCCGGAAGATGTAGAAGTGTTTGCGTATCATGAAGCAGGCCATGCAGTTGTATCCTATTATTTGCCGAACTCTGATCCAGTGCACAAGGTAAGTATCATTGGACGGGGTATGGCTGGCGGATATACTATGTACTTGCCAGAAACAGAGCGCTACGTGATGACCAAGTCGAAGATTTTGGATGAGCTAACCAATATGCTCGGTGGACGTGCAGCAGAGATTCTTGCGTTAAATGAAGCTAGTACGGGAGCGCAAAATGATTTGGAACGTTGTACAAAGATTGCGCGTAAGATGGTAATGGAATGGGGCATGAGTGAAAAATTGGGCCCGTTGACTTTCGGTAATCCTGGCAGTGAGGATTTGGTCTTTTTAGGCCGTGATATTTCTCGCGATCGCAACTATAGTGAAGAGATTGCGGCAGCCATCGATAGCGAAGTGCGGGATATTGTCGAAGGATGCTATGCTAGAGCATTGAATATCCTTAGTGAACATCGTGATCGCTTGGATGCTTTGGTAGCAGTCTTAAAAGAGAGAGAAACGATCAGCAAAGAAGAATTTTTAGCGATTATGGAAGGAAGAGAACTGCCTGAGCCGAAACAAAAATCTGGAGTTATGACTGCACCTCCCCAAGGAGAAGAGCAGGCAATAACCGAACGGCTGATCAAACCAAAGCAAGAGCCAGTAATTGGTTTAGAGTAAGTTTGTAATCCCTAGTCCTTATACAGGGCTAGGGAATTACATAGCCCCTTTCAGCACAATTAAGGAGGTAGCGATGTGTCTGATAAAATCGTGTTGAAGAATATGGTCTTTTATGGATACCATGGTGCCTTTGCTGCGGAGAAAGAGTTAGGCCAGAAATTTGAGGTTGATCTCGAAATTTATACGGACTTACAAAATTTGCATGATGACACCGAGCTATCCTTCAACTATGTCGATGCTTACACCATTGTGAAGGAAATTGTGGAGGAGCATGAGTTCAATTTAGTTGAAGCTCTAGCAGAAGCCATTGCTGACCAGATTATTGCTGCCTACGATGTAAAGCAAGTAGTGGTGCGCATTCGGAAACATCAAGTTCCTGTAGGTGGTTATCTTGATTATCTGGAAATTGAGATCTCACGGCCAGCTTAATTGTGGCATAAAATAAAGAACTCATTGCCCAACTTATGAGTGGTAAATGAGTTCTTTTTTTGCCTTTGTTGTGCCCAGGTTACATTGTCATTTTAAGCGACTGTATTATCATTCTTCGGTAATTGGCATCATCAATGTACCAGTGACTGTTTCAGCTAAGTTGTTAGCGTGGTCGGCAATCCGTTCCAAATGACTGATAACATCAAGGAAAATAACACCTGCTTCGGGATGGCACTTACCTTCGTTTAGACGTCTGATGTGAGCGTTGCGGTATTCTTTTTCCAAACGGTCAATCTCATCATCGGCAGTAATCAGCCGCTTGGCTGCTTCTAAATCTTCCGTGCGCATCACTTCAATGGCCTGCACATATACCGATTCAACTTTCTCATACATGTTTGCTAACTCACGAGATGCCTCTTCGCTGAAACTGATCTTATGTTGGATGCGACCTTCAGCTAATTCAATGATATTCGTGGACAAATCACCTACACGTTCTATGTCATGCACCGCATGGAGCAGGTTAGTGATACGCTTATGCTGTTTTAAAGTCCAAGGATTACCCGTTGCTCGTGTCAGATAGGTAATGATCTCTTTTTCCAAACGATTAATAATCTCTTCTTTCTCCCGCACGCGGGCAATTAGCTGATCGTCACCTTGCATCAAGGCTTGATAGGATTCCCGTAACATTGACAAAGAAATATCACCCATGCGCAGTGTTTCTTTGGTGGCAGCAATCAAGGCTGCTGGTGAATGTAGGATGTTTTGGTCTAAGTACTGTGGTTGCGTGTTGGCTTGTCCATCTGTGCCAGGAATCAGATACTCAATAAATTTCGCAAAATAGCCAATTATCGGTAAAAATATCACAGTATTGAACACGTTGAAGATCGTATGAGCGTTGGCAATTTGGCGAGCGACTGTGATGCCTGAATGACTGGAGACCCAAATGAATGGTCTTAGGAAAATGAGGAAAATGGCGACACCAATAGTTTTGATTAATACATGGGATACAGCTGCGCGTTTTGCCGCGGTATTTGTACCAATTGATGCTAAGAGGGCGGTAATGCAAGTGCCAATGTTGGCACCAAAAGTGAGGGCAATACCAGCTTGCAGATCAATAAGGTTTTGCATGCTCAGTGCTATGATTAAGCTAGTGGTAGCACTGCTGCTCTGTACTATAACTGTGAATAAAGCCCCAGCTAAGACACCTAAGATCGGATGCTGGCCAAATTGAATCAGAAGGTCAATAAATGGTTGATAATTTCTTAAAGGATCTATACTTTGACTCATAATCTGCATGCCGAAGAATAACATACCAAAACCTAGGATACTCAAACCAAGGTTTTGGACTGTTTTTTTTCGACTCAGAAAATTTATCATTGCTCCAATGCCGAGAATTGGTAAAGCTAGTCCCGAAATATCAAAAGCGACAATTTGCGCTGTGATGGTAGTACCAATATTGGCACCTAAAATGGTGCCTATTGCCTGAGTAAGATTCATAAGTCCAGCATTAACAAAACCAACGACCATCACAGTGGTAGAACTACTGGATTGAATGATCATGGTGACGATGGCACCAGTGATAATAGCAATGATTGGCCGGGAGGTAAATAACTCCAAGATGCGCCTAAGTTTGTCGCCAGCAGCGTTTTGCAGACCTTCTGCCATTTTAGATATACCAAAAAGGAAAAGTCCGAGGCCGCCAAGCAATCCAAATACTATGTCTATGCTCATCTGCTTTCTACCTCGCTTTCTAAAAAAATCCACGAGATAGTTTCGCTAAACTTAGGCAAAATCCTGCGAAATAGCATTTAGACAGTGCTAACATAGTGCAAAGTTTATGTTAACTAGGCTTTTTGCCCTGCATTAGCATACTTGTGGTAAGCGGCTTTAAGTGACTTAATTCCGCGTTTCTTGGCATTGGCATCTAAAGCTGGATTTTGCGCTAAGGCAACGATAGCACTTTTGATCATCGACAGTTTTTCCTGTTTGGTCATTGTTAATTCCTCCTCACGATTAGTTTCTTATTTAATAGTATGTCCAGTTTTGACAGAATTATTCCAAAAAATGGCAACTATTAGTGACCAAATACTCGTGTAACGATATAAATGGAAGCTAACAAACCGAAGATGTCTGAAGCGAGAGAAGCGGGTAGAGCATGTCGGACTCTGCGGACGCCAACGGCACCAAAATAAACAGTTAACACATAGAAGGTGGTTTCTGTACTGCCCTGGATGGTGGAAGCTAATCGGCCAATAAACGAATCTGGACCATAAGTTTCAAGGATTGAAGCTAAAATGCCTAAAGCTCCTGAACCAGAGAGAGGACGAACGAATGCTAAAGGAATTACTTCTTCAGGAATGCCAAGCCATGCAGTCACAGGAGAGATGAGATGGATAAACCATTGCATTGCTCCAGAATACTGGAAAACTCTAATAGCAACAAACATAGCCACTAAGTATGGGATTATTCGCACAGCAGTCGAGAATCCGGCTTTAGCACCTTCCACAAAACTTTCGTAGACAGGTATCCTTCGCCACAAACCGATCAGCGGTATTACTATTAATAAGAAAGGAATTGTCCATGTAGAGACATATTGGACTATGTTAGTCATAATATCACCTTCTTCTGGATAGTTTCTGGAGGACACGGTCAGTGATAATGGCTCCTATAGTGGAGACTGTGGTGGCAAAAATGGTGGTGCCTACAATCTCTGTGGGTGCAGCAGAGTTAGCTGCTGTACGCAGTGCAATGACTGTAGTGGGGACCAGTGTCAGACTCGATGCGGTAATTGCTATAAATGTACACATACTATTAGTTGCAGTCTCTGGGTGAGGATTGAGTTTTTGCAGTTCTTCCATAGCCTTTAATCCCAAGGGTGTACATGCATTACCTAACCCAAGCAAATTAGCACTCATACTAAGCATAATAGCGCCCAGAGCTGGGTGATCTGCTGGCACCTCGGGAAACAGTTTACGCGCTAAAGGTTTCATAAGTCTGGCTAATAGCTGCATTAACCCAGCATCTTCAGCAATTTTCATTAGTCCTGACCATAGTGATACAATACCAATCAGTCCTAAGGCTATTTTCACTGCATCCTCTGCACCTTTAATTGTTGCTTCAGTCACTAGTTCAATATCACCCTGAACGGCAGCAGCGACAATGCCAATGGCCAGCATAGAAAACCAAATGATATTGATCATGTTCTCACCTCCATTTCTAATTGATATGCTTAAAATTGGGATATCTTGCTTAATATGTCGATATTGGCAGAGAATCTCCAGTTTTTTCGAGAGATGCTGTGCTGACATTCTTTGACTAATAAAATTTGCTCTTGCATGCGGGTTGGATCATAGTATAATTAAATCAAAGGTCAGACATAGTCAGAAAAAGGAGGCGGAAAATGCCAAGTCTAGCCGATTTGATTGAAAACTATATCAAACAACAAATCTTACGCAGTGAAAACCAAGCCGTGGCCTTAAGTCGAGCGCAGTTGGCTGAACTGTTCAGCTGTGTTCCTTCGCAAATAAATTATGTACTGACTACTCGGTTTACTTTAGAGCGGGGTTATCTGATCGAAAGTCGGCGAGGTGGCGGTGGATATATCCGCATCGTTCGTGTCAACCAAGAGGATCATCCCCAAATTGCCAAACAGCTTGTCATGGAGATTGGTGATGAGATTAGTGAAAGTGAAGCAGAGCAGTATCTTGCCAGCTTTATGGAGTTAGGAGTCATTAAAGCCGAACAACGACGGTTAATCCGCGCTATTCTTCAGCGGGAAACTGCATCAATCGGCCAAGGTAAAGATACAATGAGGGCTAGTCTATTGCGAGCTCTGATCATCATGGTGATGCAGTGCATAAACAACGACGAGGTGTAAAGCAATGCTGTGTGAAAACTGTCAAAAGGAATTAGCGACTGTTCATGTGACAAAAATTATTAATGGTTATAAAACGGAGATGCATTTGTGTGAGAATTGTGCTCGGGAATTGGGTGAAGTTGGTTTGAACATTGAAATCCCCAATCTTTTCGCTGGATTTTTTGAACCATTGCAAGGTATCACAAGCAGTTTTGTGCGGCAGCGCGAGTGTCCTACTTGCCATTCCACTTTGGAAGATTTTCGCAACCGTAATTTATTTGGTTGCAGTGACTGTTATGAAACGTTCAAAAACGAGATAGAGCCACTTTTACGTCGCCTTCACGGAAGCAGCCGTCATGAGGGTAAGGTCCCACTGAAAGGACATTCGAGTTTAAGTATCGAGCGTCGTATCAAAATGCTGCGGGAACAGCTGCAACAAGCTGTCGAACTAGAAAACTACGAAAGAGCCGCGCAGCTTCGGGATCAAATTCGTGAGCTGGAGAATCAAGCACGGAATAAAGGAGAGAAGTAAAAAATGAACGGTTCATGGATGAAATATGACGGGCCGGAAGGCGATATTGTTCTTGGGACACGCGTGCGATTAGCCCGCAATTTGGCGAAAGTGCCCTTTCCAGTAGCAGCTAATCGCGAACAAGCTAAACATGTAGTGCAGATAGCAGAAAAATTGACACAACCGCTTAATTCATTAGCTAGTTTTCGTTTCATTAAACTGGCTGAAGTAGATCAGCTAGAACGTCAGGTAATGATGGAAAAGCATCTCATCAGCCCTGAACAGACTAAGGATACCAATTTTAAGGCTGTGCTTTTATCCGAGCAGGAAGACATTAGTATCATGGTCAATGAGGAGGATCATTTTCGGATTCAAGTGTTTTTCCCTGGCTTACAACTGCAAAAAGCTTGGGAATTAGCCAGCAAGGTAGATGACATTATAGAGGCTAATGTCGATTACGCCTTTGATCCCGATATTGGTTACTTAGCCGCCTGCCCGACCAACGTTGGCACAGGTATGCGAGGGTCGCTCATGCTGCACTTACCAGCTCTGGCTAAGGTGAACCAACTGGGAAGGGTGTTAAACTCTGTCTCACAATTTGGTATTACTGTGCGTGGCCTTTATGGTGAAGGCAGTCAATCATATGGCAATATATATCAAGTTTCTAATCAGATCTCACTAGGGCATTCAGAAGTCGATATGCTCGAGCATCTGAGTAGAATCACTGAACAAATTATCACCAGTGAGCGGCAAGCTCGTCAATATCTCTTAGACGATGGCAACCGGTTAGCGTGTGAGGATCAGATTCACCGTGCATATGGGATTCTGCTGCACGCACAAATTATGTCTACCCAAGAGGCTCTGGAATTGTTGTCACTCGTGCTGCTTGGTATTGATCTTGGAATTCTCCGTGATGTGAACCGAACTCTAATAAAGGAACTTATGGTTGGTATCAGAGCGGCACATTTACAAAAAACTATGGGTCAGAGTTTACCTCCAGAGGAGCGGGATCGCCTAAGGGCAAGTTTAATTCGGGAAAGACTCAAACGTTAATAGAGAGGATGGTAAACAATGTTTGGCAGATTTACCGATCGGGCTCAACGAGTTATTGTATTGGCTCAAGAGGAAGCCAGGCGCTTAGGTCACAATGTCGTTGGTACTGAACATATTCTGCTTGGCTTGGTAGCTGAAGGTGAAGGAGTCGCAGCTAAAGCATTAATGGCATTAGGAGTAAACCTAGATACAGTACGCAAGGAGATTGAACTGGTTGTGGGTAAAGGTGATTTTATCTACCAAGGGCAAATTGCTTTTACACCACGTACCAAACGTGTTTTAGAACTAGCCATTGACGAAGCACGGCAGCTGGGACACACTTACATTGGCACTGAACATATTTTGTTGGGATTGATTCGTGAAGGTGAAGGAGTTGCAGCACAAGTACTGCGCAATCTCAACGTGGATCTCGAATCTGTCCGCAGACAGGTAATTGAGCTTTTGGGCGGCAGCACTCAAGGAGGAGCAAATTCCGGTATGCGCCGGACGAAGACGCCAACTTTGGATCAGTTTGGGCGCGATTTGACGGAAATGGCTAGGCAGGGTAACTTGGATCCAGTGATCGGTCGAGATAGAGAAATTGAGCGAGTGATCCAGATTCTCAGCCGTCGGACCAAAAATAATCCGGTATTGATTGGGGAGCCCGGGGTTGGGAAGACAGCGATTGTTGAAGGATTAGCTGCTAAGATTGTCAGCAATGATGTTCCTGAGAATCTGCTGAATAAACGCGTCGTAGCTCTAGATATGGGTTCTATGGTTGCTGGCTCTAAATTTAGGGGTGAGTTTGAAGAAAGATTAAAGAAGGTAATGGATGAAATTCGCCAGGCTGGTGATATCATCCTATTCATCGATGAGCTGCATACAATTGTAGGTGCAGGTGCGGCGGAGGGTGCGATTGATGCATCGAACATTCTCAAACCAGCCCTGGCCCGTGGTGAAATTCAAACCATTGGTGCTACGACTATCGATGAATACAGAAAATATGTGGAAAAGGATGCTGCGCTAGAGCGCCGGTTCCAGCCAGTGCTAGTAGATGAACCAACTGTTGAGGAAACAATAGCTATTCTGCGTGGGTTGCGGGATCGGTACGAGGCGCATCACCGCGTGAGAATCACCGATGCTGCGATTGAAGCTGCTGCTGTTCTGTCAAGCCGGTACATTTCTGACCGCTATTTGCCAGATAAAGCAATTGACTTGTTAGATGAAGCTGCTTCTAAGGTCAGGTTGCAGGGGTTAATCGTGCCCCAAGAGGTCAAGGAATTGGAAATAAAAGTTGAAGAACTGAAATTAGAGAAAGAAGCAGCGATCAAGAATGAGGAATTTGAGAAAGCCGCTTCTTTGCGGGACAAAGAACAGAAACTGCGGGATCAACTCGAAAACATGCGTGTTCAATGGAAAAACAATCAAGGACGGCAGGAAGTGACAGTTACTGAGCAGGATATTGCCAGCGTAGTTTCAAACTGGACAGGTATTCCGGTGAAGCAGATCACTCAGCATGAATCAGAACGGCTTCTGAATTTGGAAACCATTCTGCATGAGCGAGTAGTTGCTCAGGATGAAGCGATTGCTGTCGTTTCGAAAGCAATCCGCCGGGCTTTTGCCGGATTGAAAGACCCCAAGCGGCCAATTGGTTCTTTCATTTTCCTCGGGCCGACCGGTGTTGGTAAAACCGAGTTGGCTAAAGCGTTGGCTGAAGCACTGTTTGGCGATGAAGACAGCATGATCCGGATTGATATGTCAGAGTACATGGAACGCCATAGCGTTTCCAGGTTGGTAGGTGCACCTCCTGGATATGTTGGTTATGATGATGCAGGGCAGTTGACCGAGAAAGTGCGGCGCAAGCCATATTCAGTAGTGCTCTTTGATGAAATTGAAAAAGCTCATCCGGAAGTCTTCAATATTCTGCTGCAGGTGTTGGAAGATGGGCGTCTAACTGATTCGAGAGGACGGACTGTGGACTTCCGTAATACAGTTGTGATTATGACGTCAAACGTTGGCGCTCAGCAGATTCAGCGTGAAACTTCCATTGGTTTTCGAGCTATAGAGACTGAGCAAGACAGTTATAGAGCGATGAAAGATAAGGTGATTGATGAACTTAAGCGCACCTTCAGGCCAGAATTCTTGAACCGTATCGATGATATTATTGTATTCCACGCTCTGAACAAACAGCATATTACGGCAATTGTGGACATCATGCTTAAAGAGGTGGTTGCGCAGCTGAAAGAGAAGAACATTGAGCTGCAGATTACCGATGAAGCCAAGTTGTTTGTAGCAAATAGCGGTTTTGATGCGGATTTTGGTGCACGGCCGCTGCGGCGAGCAATTCAACGTTTGATCGAAAATCCATTAGCTGAATATATTCTGCAGGGCAAGTACCAGTCTGGCAGTACGGTGCACATTTCTGTTCAAGACAATGAATTAGTGTTTGATTAATAATGCTGAGCAGGCTAGGACCATTGTCCTAGCTTGTGTTTATTGTATCGCTTTTAATTAAGTGATATAATTATTGATAAGAGAACATTAGGGGCGTTAGTATGGCTAAAGCAACCGTACGGTTTGTTTGTCAAAGCTGTGGAGCTGAATATTCGAAATGGATGGGCAAGTGTACTAGTTGTGGTGAATGGAACACCATAGTTGAGGAAATGGTTGTGGCTCCTGTCAAGAATCAAAAGCATCGTTCGTGGTTGGCGAAGCCCAGTGGAGATTCAGTGCCGATAGCGATTACGGAAGTGGCTTCTCTAGCTGAGGAGCGTATAGCAACAGGTATTGATGAACTTGATCGTGTCTTAGGCGGCGGAATTGTCCCGGGATCATTAGGACTATTGGGTGGCGAACCAGGGGTAGGTAAGTCGACGCTCTTGCTCCAAGTCGCTGCACATATCGCCAATCAGCGTGGAAAAGTTCTCTATGTTTCGGGAGAAGAATCACCTAGCCAACTCAGACTGCGAGCCCAGCGGCTGGGATTGTTAAACGCTAACTTGCAAGTGCTGGCTGAAGCCAATGCCGCGGTTATTGGTCAGCATATTGAATCGCTGACACCGGAATTGGTGCTTATAGATTCAATTCAGACAGTTTATCTAGATGAACTGGATTCTGCTCCTGGAAGTGTAGGACAAGTCCGTGAAGGAGCGGCGTTCTTTTTAAAGTTAGCGAAAAGCCTAGGAATTCCCATTATTTTGGTAGGTCATGTGACCAAAGGTGGTTCATTTGCTGGGCCCAAAGTATTAGAACATGCGGTTGATTACGTATTATATTTTGAAAGCGGGAGTCACCTGACACTCCGCATTATACGCAGTGTCAAAAATCGTTTTGGCTCGACCAACGAGGTAGGAATCTTTGCCATGACAGGCAGAGGTTTACTGCCGGTGGAAAACCCTTCAGGAATTTTCTTGGCTGAACGTCCTAAGCACAGCTCTGGCTCTGTTGTTGTTCCCTGCTTAGAAGGTACACGTCCCTTATTAGTCGAAATTCAGTCATTGGTAGCTCATACTCCATTTAACGGCACGCCACGGCGTCAAGCCACTGGTGTAGATTACCAACGTTTTTCAATCATTTTGGCAGTGTTAGAAAAAAGACAGGGTTATCAATTGTATAATCAAGATGTGTTTGTCAATGTTGCGGGCGGGTTCAAGCTTACTGAACCGGGAGTAGATTTAGGGATTGCCTGCGCAGTGGCGAGCAGTTACCGCAACCAAGTGGTTGATCCGGAAACGGCAGTCATTGGCGAAATTGGTTTGTCTGGAGAGATCAGGGCTGTTCAGCAGCTGGATATCCGTGTGCGTGAGCTAGCCAAATTAGGTTTTAAGCGAGTGATTATTCCGGCAAGTAATTCTTTGGATGTTCAACCAATTCAAGTGGTAAGAGTCCGGACGATATCTGAAGCTTTACAATCAGTGTTCGATTTATGAAAGGGGGTTAGTCAATGCGGGAAACAGCAGAACAAGAGCAAACATTTTTGAAATACCTTAAGTTGGTCGCACCTGGTACACAATTATACGACGCGTTGGAGAATGTATTACGTGCGCGTACAGGCGGGCTCATAGTTGTCAGCGATGACCCTTCAGTTATGAGCATGGTGGATGGTGGATTTAAAATTGACGCAGAAATGCATCCCGCTGCATTATATGAACTGGCCAAAATGGACGGAGCAATAATTCTATCAGGTGATGCCAAACGGATTTTGTACGCTAATGTACAGTTAACACCAGATCATATGATTCCAAGTTTTGAAACAGGCACCAGGCATCGTACTGCAGAGCGAGTGGCCAAACAAACCAATCAGCTGGTTATCGCCATCTCGCAGCGCCGCAACGTTATCACTATGTACTGGGGCAACAATAAATACGTTATCAGAGATGTGAGTGTGATCCTGGCGAAAGCCAATCAGGCGTTATCTACCTTGGAGAAGTATAAAAGTGTCTTACAGCAATCATTGATTAATCTTAGTGCGCTGGAGTTTGAGAATTTGGCGACTTTGTTTGATGTTGCTACGGTGATTCAGCGTGCACAGATGGTCTTTCGCATTGCTCATGAAATTGAGCGTTATATTGTCCAGCTTGGTTCAGAAGGCCGTTTGGTTAAGATGCAGCTAGAAGAACTCATGGCTGATATCGCTGATGAAGGGCTGTTAGTGGCTAAGGACTACAGCGTAGTTCATGACAAATCTGTTGAAGATATTTGGGATGAAATGTTCAGTTGGGATTCAGAGGATTTACTAAACCTGTCCTTAATTGCCCGGGCTTTAGGACATGTAGGCAACGCTGCAATTTTGGATCAATCTGTCATTCCGCGAGGATACCGCATTTTAAGTAAAATCCCCCGTTTACCTATGCCCGTAATTGAGAACCTCGTTGCGAAATTTATCAATTTGCAGGAGATCTGCAATGCATCAATTGAAGAATTAGACGATGTTGAAGGTATCGGTGAGGTACGTGCGAAAGCGATCCAGGATGGTTTACAACGCCTTCGGGAGCAGGTGTTGCTTGATAGACATTTATAATCTGTTTAAAACACAATGACGAAAAACGTAAACAACAGCGGTTGCAAATGCGTGATTCTGGATGAAAATTGACTTTTTTCGCAGAAAGTGATAAATTGAAAATGATACCTAAATGAAGCCCGTTAGGTTCAGTCACAGAAGGCAGGGCAGATAGGAGGTTCTGGCGTTGTATAACATCGGGGATAAAGTTGTTTATCCCATGCATGGTGCTGGAATTATCGAAGCCATCGAGGAAAAAGAAGTACTTGGCGAAACGCGTCGATATTATGTTATGTCCATGCCCATCGGTGACATGAAAGTGATGATTCCCATGAATGCAGTGGAAGAGGTAGGGCTCCGTCAGGTAATTAAAGCAGAGGAAACAGCGGATGTAATTGAAGTATTGAAAGGTCAAAAATCTAAAATGTCATCTAATTGGAACCGGCGCTACCGAGCGAACATGGAGAAGATTAAAAGCGGTGATATCTATTCTGTAGCTGAAGTAGTACGAAATCTAACCATCCGTGACCATGAAAAAGGCTTATCCGCAGGAGAACGGAAATTGTTGGATATCGCGCGGCAAATCCTGATTAGCGAGTTAGTGTTGGTGACCAATTCGACTGAGGCGGAAATTAATGCATTAATTTCCCAGTACTTAGATTGAAGGGAGGACCGAGAGAACAAGTAACAGGGAAAATTTTTCTCGCAAATTTTCGGACTTGTCTGGAATACTTTTTTAGAAAGCGCTAATACTAAGTAATAGCTGAGATAGTGTGAAGGAGGTGAGAGAAGGTTTGGAAAATTTCTTGCGGATTATCCTTACACTTATAGGCGGAGTTTTGGGTTATCAGGGTTCTCAGTATGTTCTCGAGCTTAATGTTGATTTTCCTGTCTCCTCTACCTACTTGATGGTTATTGCCGTAGCTCTGGGGGCACTTGTAGGTCTAGCGGTCAGTCCAGTTTTTATCAATATGTTTAATCGGCTGCTCAAGATTCATCTTCGGGACATTTTGAGTGGAGCAATTGGATTGATTGTTGGTTTAATTATAGCCATTTTGGCTTTGATACCAGTCCAAGGTTTACAGCTGGCTAATGGTTACCTTCCCCTCATTATTACAATTGCGCTAGGGATTATCGGCTGGTCGGTAGGGGTCAAGAAACGCGAAGAAATTGTGACACTATTTCAGAGGCAGACAAGTAATGTCCAAGCAACGCGTAAACGCAGTCAATCTGTTAGCACCAAGATCCTAGATACAAGTGTAATTATTGATGGCAGAATTAGCGATATTACAAAAACTGGTTTTATTGAAGGGTCGTTAATTGTCCCGAGTTTTGTACTGGAGGAACTGCAGCATATAGCTGACTCATCTGATGTCTTAAAACGAAATCGCGGCCGTCGCGGCTTAGATATTCTCAATAAAATTCAGAAAGAACCTTATGTAAATGTGCAGATACTGGACCAAGATTACGATGATATCACCGAAGTCGATTCTAAGATAGTCAAATTGGCTAAGGATTTAGGCGCTAAGGTAATTACTAACGATTATAACCTCAATAAGGTTTGTGAACTGCACGGAGTTGCAGTTTTGAACATAAACGAGCTAGCCAATGCGGTAAAACCGATTGTTCTACCTGGTGAAGAGTTACGGGTTCATGTCATTAAAGATGGCAAGGAACAAGGCCAGGGTGTGGCGTACTTAGATGATGGTACAATGATTGTAGTAGACGGTGGACGGCGGTATATAGGTGAGACAATTGGAGTATTAGTAACCAGTGTGCTGCAGACGGCGGCTGGTCGGATGATTTTCGCAAAACCAAAAGCGATGGAAAAGGCCTTATAACGATTGTAAACCCGGTGCTACAACGGCACCGGGTTCATTTATGCTGTTGAGGAGGATGAACATGGAGAATACCGGAGTAGTGATTGTTGCGGCCGGTAGTGGTACGCGGATGGGGATGGAAACCAGTAAAGTCCTTCTCCCGTTGGCAGAGACACCAATATTGCTTCACAGTCTGCGAAAATTTAAACAGTTTCCTTGGGTAGCCGAGATCGTAGTGGTGGTACGGGAAAAAGACTATGAACAGGTATGTACGTTGCTGGAGCATGAAGATATTGATGTAACTTTAGTGGTGGGCGGGGCGCGCCGTCAGGACTCTGTGGCTGCTGGTTTAAAAGCCCTGTCTCCAGAGCTTCCTTGGGTGATGATCCATGATGCGGCCAGACCATTGGTTACCACGGATTGCATTGCTGCAGCTTATGCAGGGGTACAGCAGTATGCGGCTGTGAGTGTAGCTGTGCCCGTGAAAGACACTATCAAGATAGTGAATGAAAATCAGATAGTGCTAGCGACACCACCTCGGGAGCAGTTATGGGCTGTTCAGACCCCCCAAGCTTTCAGCGCCTCGCTGTTACGGGCAGCCTATGCTCAAGCAGAGCAGGAAGGTTGGGAAGTAACGGATGACTGCAGCCTGATCGAAAAATATGGATATAAAGTCAAGTTGATTCCTGGAGAATACACCAACCTAAAAATAACCACGCCTGACGATTTGCCTATTGCGGAAGCGTTGCTGCGGAACAAGGGGGAAGTGCGAACAGAGATGAGAATTGGTTTTGGTTATGATGTCCATCGTTTGGTGCCTGATAGACCATTGGTATTGGGAGGTGTGCCTATCGTTTATCCGCTGGGTTTGTTGGGGCATTCCGATGCTGATGTGGTTGTCCATGCTTTGATGGACGCACTATTAGGTGCTGCTAGTTTAGGAGACATTGGCCAGCATTTTCCTGATACTGATCCAGCTTATCGTGGGATTTCCAGTATTAAACTGTTGGTGGAAGTCACAAAGCTGCTTGCTCAGCACCACTATCGAGTTGGCAATGTGGATCTGACCATTGTGGCTGAAAAACCAAAACTAGCACCATATATTGAACAAATGCGTATAGTGTTAGCAGACACTATGCAAATTCCTTTGTCATTAGTCAGCATTAAAGCGACAACAACAGAGGGATTAGGTTTTTGTGGGCGGCAGGAAGGGATCGCTGCTTACGCGGTAGTTACTCTGGTTAAGGTAGTCCAATAATTGCAACAGCCCGAAACTCATATTCCTGAAATAGTTGAAATTCTACTGTCTGTCTGCCGTCTAGCTCATCGTAGATTTGCTCTGCACATCTTTGGGCAAGTTGATGCCATTCAGAGGCACCGTTGGGAGCATTGTTGGCACCTTTAAAGTTGCCTTGAACCACAATCCGTTCAGCCACGAAAAGAGCCTCAATGATTTCAATACTTGGATGAGGTAGTTCCAGTTTTTTGACTCGCTCCAACATTTTTTCGGGAGTATTAAGATTTTTTTGGGGAATAATCACTAAAAATGTCACAAGGAGCACTCCTATAAGCATAATCAATCCTATGATGACAAGAGGTTTGGGCATGGTTTTCCTCCTTTGTTTTGAGCTAAAACTGGCTTGACCGTTATTTGACAGGAAGATGATTACTGGCTATAATATATCCATAAAAATCGCTGTTAATTTAAATAAGTTATGCAAAGGAAATGACAGGGACCAGTAGGTTTATGCGCAACTCTTACAGAGAATAGGTGTCGATGGCTGTGAGCACCTTAAGAGCCGGATAAACTGAATTGCCCCCTTGATCCGCCTAACCGAAAACATAGTGAGTAGGTTTGGCCGCGTTGTGTCCGTTATCGCACAAAGAGTGCCTGGTTGAGATGTGTTATGCCTGCATGTCTGCGATCAGGAAACAGAGTGGAACCGCGAACCCTCGTCTCTGTCATAGAGCGAGGGTTTTTTGTTGGATATCACCACTCACTGGAGGGAAGGTATTGATGATCAGAAATATGATCGACACGATTCGCAGGGATATTCAGGCGATTAAGGAGCGTGATCCTGCTGCTCGTTCTACATTGGAGATTATTTTAACATATCCGGGGTTGCATGCTTTGGCTCTGCACCGTATTGCCCATAGTTTGTACCGGCATAAATTCTATTTGTTAGCACGAATCATAAGCAATTTCAATAGATTCCTTACGGGTATAGAGATTCATCCTGGTGCCCAGATTGGCAAAGGAGTGTTTATTGACCATGGTATGGGGGTCGTGATTGGTGAAACTGCTGTTGTCAAGGATAATGTTACGATCTATCAAGGAGTTGTTCTTGGTGGTACTGGAAAAGAGAAAGGAAAACGTCATCCTACTATTGAACAGGGAGCAGTGATCGCTTCTGGAGCCATGGTTCTGGGATCTTTTACGGTTGGTGAAAATGCCCGAGTTGGTGCTGGAGCGGTTGTGCTGAAAAGCGTTCCTCCGAATGCTACTGTAGTTGGCGTTCCGGCTAAAGTTGTTTCACTGAACGGTCAACGTGTTGACAAGTTAGATCACGTCAAAGTCCCTGATCCCTGTGTGCAGCAGGTAAATGAGCTGATTAACAGGATTCAGCTGTTAGAAGAACGCATCAGCCATTTAGAAGCGTTAATAGGTAAAGGTAATTCGAACAGCACAAGAGGTGAGCACATTGTCTATTAAAGTATACAGTACTTTAACCCAAACAAAAGAAGAGTTTGAGAGCCACAATGGCAAAGTTGGCATTTATGTCTGCGGTGTCACTCCCTATAGCAATACCCATTTAGGGCATGCGCGGCCTAGCGTAGTATGGGATGTTATCAAAAAGTATTTACGCTATCGTGGGTATGCGACATACCATGTTCAAAACTTTACAGATATTGATGACAAAATTATTAATCGGGCGAACGAATTGGGTATGGATCCTTTGGCATTATCAGCGCATTATGCGCAGGATTACCTGGAGAGCATGGACGCTTTAGGAGTGGAACGTGCGGATCTCTATCCCCGGGTCAGTGAACATATTCCTGATATCATCGCTATGATATCCGCTTTAATTGAACGAGGCCATGCATATGCCGTCAATGGCAATGTGTTTTATGATGTGACCAGCTTTCCAGAGTATGGAAAACTCTCCAATCAAAGACTAGAAGAACTCCAGGCTGGTACTCGGTTTGAGGTCGATCCGGATAAACGACATCCATTAGATTTTGCTCTTTGGAAAAAGGCGAAGCCTAATGAACCAGCTTGGGACAGTCCCTGGGGCAAAGGACGTCCTGGTTGGCATATTGAATGCTCAGCAATGTCCCATAAGTATTTAGGATCAGCGTTTGAGTTTCATGGTGGTGGATCCGACTTAATCTTCCCTCATCATGAAAATGAAATTGCTCAAACCGAAGGGGCTACTGGCCAGCCACTAGCTAAGTACTGGCTGCACAATGGTATGTTGAATATCAAAAACGCTAAGATGTCTAAGTCGCAAGGTAATTTTATCACCATCAAAGAAGCTCTGCAGAAATATCCCAAAGAGTTGCTGCGCTTTTTTATCCTGGCCAGCCATTATCGGTCAGATTTAGAGTACTATGATGCTAAAATGGATGAAGTTGGCCGTGGGTGGCAGCGGCTCAATGACTGTGTAGCAGCTCTTGCAGAGTTAGTTCAGGATGTTGAAATAAGTGAGCAGGTTTTGACTGGGGATGCAGCACGGTTAATGCAGGCAGTGATCCAGGCAGAAGAGGAGTTTATCGCTGCCATGGACGATGATTTCAATACTGCTTTAGCAATTGGTGTCTTATTTGATCTTGTACACAAGGTAAATGCCTTTATAGCTCAGGGCAGCCGTGATGATCAAGCTTTATATGCACTTAAACAAGCTTATTTATTGTTTCAAAAGCTGGCAGGAGATATTTTGGGAATCTTGAAACTGCAAAAACAGGAATTGACAGGCTTGACGCAGCCCTTGATGCAGTTGCTGTTGGAACTAAGAGGACAACTGCGTCAGCAAAAAAACTATCAGCTGGCTGATTACATTCGTGATGAATTAGCCAAGTTAAATATAGTGATTGAAGATACTCCACAAGGATCACGATGGAAGATGAGGGTATGATGCCGGACTTGAATTTTTTAGCTGGGGGAGTAGATCCCAATCAGCTTTCACCATTAGCATTAGCTTATATTGGAGATGCAGTTTTTGAGTTATATATTCGCCTACGCCTGGCATCCCAGATCCATACAGTTCAGCAGCTGCATGAACATGCAGTGCGTTATGTGAAGGCTGCCAGTCAGTCAGAGTTCCTGGCGGTACTACAGCCACATTTGACTGAAGAAGAGGAACGGGTCATGCGTCGTGGTCGTAATGCCAAAGGTAATGTTCCCCGTAATGCCAACCCCTTGGACTACCGTCGTAGTACAGGATTTGAAGCGTTGATCGGCTATCTCTATCTGCAGGGAAACACAGCGCGTTTACAGCAATTACTGGCATTACTTGAGCCTATAGAATAGAGGGATGTATGATGAAGCAAGAGCATTATCCAGATATGGTGGAAGGGCGTCAGCCTGTTTTGGAATGTTTGCGGTCTGGACAAGCTGTAAATCAACTTTATGTTGCACAGGGCAGCAACCAAGGTTCGATTCGTCAAATCATTCAGTTGGCGCGGGAGCAAAACATAGTGGTGAAGGAGGTTCCCCGTTCTGTTCTGGACAGTATGAGCCAGACTCATAATCATCAAGGGGTAATCGCCTATATTTCGCCTATCCAATACATTGAGCTGGATGACCTTTTAGCTTTGAATAAACCACCTTATTATTTAGTGCTAGCGGGGATAGAGGATCCTCATAACCTTGGTTCATTGATCCGGAGTGCCGAAGCGTGTGGCTTTAGTGGTGTAATCATTCCCAAGCGCCGTGCTACCGCTGTTACACCGGTGGTAGTCAAGGCATCAGCTGGTGCTGCAGCTCATTTGCCGATTGTACGTGTAACCAACTTAACAGCAGCACTCAAACAGCTTCAGGACGCTGGCTGCTGGATAGTTGGCGCCGATATGGATGGCCAGGTATGCTATGAACAAGACCTGCGGGGCCCTATTGCTTTAGTGATTGGCAGTGAAGGGAGCGGTTTGCCGCGTTTGATAAAGGACAACTGTGACTTGTTGGTACGCATTCCTTTATATGGCGCGATTGAGTCTTTTAATGCTGCAGTTGCTGGTGGTATCCTGATGTACGAGATTCAACGGCAGAATCATACGCCAAAGTGATGGCCCGAGCATTGCTTGACGCTGTTATATCAATAGTGTATAATTATTGTATTAGCGGACAAGATGGCTTAACAGTGGGTCTTTCGGGCATCTCTTCAGCTTGGAGCCCTCTGGACCATAAAATCCAGATGGAGGCGATATAGGTGAGTGCGAATGCACAAAAGGATTATATTCTTGATTATGATGCAATGAATGACGAAGAGATTGTGGAATATGCCCGTAATAGCAATGACCTGGCACTGGAATACTTAATCAACAAGTATCGCAATTTTGTCAGAGCTAAAGCACGCTCTTATTTTCTCATTGGTGCTGATCGCGAAGACATAATCCAGGAAGGGATGATCGGGCTGTATAAAGCCATCCGTGATTTTCGCCCTGACAAGCTTGCTTCATTTCGTGCTTTCGCGGAACTTTGTATTACACGGCAAATTATTACCGCTATTAAGACAGCAACGCGACAGAAGCATATTCCTCTAAACTCCTATGTTTCATTGAACCGTCCAATATATGATGAAGAGTCGGATCGGACTTTGCTTGATGTGATCTCTGGCACCAAAGTGACTGATCCAGAGGAGTTAGTGATCAGCAAAGAAGAGTTTGTGGACATTGAGAATAAAATGAGCGAATTCTTAAGCGATCTTGAGTGGAAAGTGCTGATGTTTTATTTAGAAGGAAAAAGCTATCAGGAAATCGCGGATGACTTGTCACGGCATGTTAAGTCGATTGACAACGCTTTACAGCGGGTTAAGCGGAAGCTGGAACGTTATCTGGAAAAACGAGAAATTGAATAAGAAAAGTGTTGACAACGCAGTTAATCCATGTTATGATTATAAATGTTCTGAGCCGGTGTAGCTCAATTGGCAGAGCAGCTGACTTGTAATCAGCAGGTTGCGGGTTCAAGTCCCATCGCCGGCTCCATAATCTAATAAGTCTCTTTGGAGGGGTTCCCGAGCTGGCCAAAGGGGGCAGACTGTAAATCTGCTGGCAGTGCCTTCACAGGTTCAAATCCTGTCCCCTCCACCATTTAAACATCGCGGGGTGGAGCAGTCTGGTAGCTCGTCGGGCTCATAACCCGAAGGTTGTCGGTTCAAATCCGGCCCCCGCAACCATTTGATTTCAATTCCGATGATATCATCGGATTTTTTATTATGTTCATAAATAGTTTCAGTTGACTAGCGGTGTGCATAAGGTGGTACGGGAGGAATTCTTATGCGCGTCGCTGTTGGCGGGGTAATCATTGGCTGTGTGCTTATGCTTATCCTGGTTTGGCTCATACCGCCTTTTTATGCATGGCTTGCTGCAGCATTGTGCGCCATTGTCGTACAGCTGTGGTGCTTACGCAAGCAGGTGCAAGAGATGGTTGAGGAAAGTATCGGTTTCTGGATTCTGATTGGCACTTTGCTCCCCATGTACCAATGGGTATTAAATCACCTGATCAGGGTACTCTATTAGAGAAAAAATGGTAGTGTCGGGAGGATATTTACCCTAAATACCGAATATTGCTGTGTGCCAATCTAAATGGTCACAATTTACTTAATATAGTCTGATGTGAAGGAGGAACTCATATGGCAAAGCAAAAGTTTGAAAGAACTAAGCCACACGTGAATGTGGGAACTATCGGTCACGTCGACCATGGTAAGACAACCACTACTGCAGCCATCACTGCATTATTAGCTCGGGAAAACAAAGCCCAAATTAAGAAATTTGAAGAAATCGACAATGCTCCAGAAGAAAGAGAACGCGGTATTACCATTAATACTTCGCACGTTGAGTACGAAACT